>ULSV01023084.1_pt1 | contig 27582 bp, 24 predicted proteins | sample 1956991 | NCBI WGS metagenome assembly ULSV01 (sample SAMEA4835717, study PRJEB28245) | human gut metagenome | biome: gut microbiome; material: fecal sample | place: Denmark | collected 2008 | reverse complement strand
TAACTGATCCTGAAGTAAATGTTACCTATCACCTGATTAGTTCCGCTATGCTATTTAGACAGATTGAATATTTTCAGGCTATCATTGAAACAGGGAACTTTTATCAGGCTGCTGAAAAATGTAATGTTTCCCAATCAGCTATTTCCCAACAGATAAAAAAGCTGGAACAGGAGCTTGGGGTAAAACTTCTTGACAGACATAACCGGACCTTCTCACTGACACCAGCAGGAGAACACTTTTACAGAAAAAGTCTCATTATACCCGACTGTTGAGGTAAGCATCATAGTTGGAAGTCATGAAGAGTTATATATTTCAAACTGGCATAATATTTTTGAATATATTCCTGCACCTCATAATCTTTTGGTTCTGCACCAAAAGTCACCTTTGCTACAGACAACTTACCGTCCTCGATACGCTCAACAAGTGATTATACTTTCATTCAATCTTCGCCGGCTGCATATCGTTCGTGGTGCAGATGCAGATCCAGGTCTTGCCCGGGTTTAAGGTAATCTCGTTGCCGGAAGCATCGTAGTAATGGGTCACACCAAACTCCCCGTCTTTTTCACAGGTGATGTCTTCCACCTTACCATTGGAAATATAATATCCCCAGGTATCGGCCTGCACGTTGATGTTGCGGTACTCTGTTGATGCGTAATAAGCCGCCGGACAGTACTGGATGATGATGTTTTTCACTGCGATCTGCCCTTCGTCTCCCATATGCGGACCACCGTACTGGAACCGGTAATACAAACCATCATCCTCATGGTATTCAAACCACGGATTGTTTAATTTGTAGCCAGGCGTTACCTTATAGGCATCGCGCACATCGGCTCCATGCATAACTGCTTCCGTTCCTTCTTTTGCAAATCGGAAATGCCCGTCATAGTCTGCGTCGTATTCCTGGCTGTATCCCAGCTTTTCGATCGCACGCTGGATCCCGGCAAAGCTTGCATAGGCATTGTGCGGAGATTTTTTATCTTTGGAGCGGAAATATGCGGTACTTCCCTGTCCTTCGATTCCATTGATGTTATCAATGAATTTTAAATATGGCTTTGCAAAGGTACTCTGGCCAAAATGCGCATAGATTGCATCAAATTCTCTTGCAAAATATACATAATAAGTACGGCAGCTGCGCACTGAACCGATCCGGGTCAGGTCATCATAATTTTCCATGATCGCCAGGTAACGGTTCATGGTTGCCTCAACCGGAGCCTCATAAACCACCCCGGCCCGGTTGATGCCATACTGCGGCAAAGCCGCCTTGTCATTGCTCATCATGATTGCCAGCGGACGCCGGTTTCCCTGGGATACCGGCACCATTTCTCCGGTCAGATAACTGCGGATCATGCCATCCTTTTCGACTCTTGGCTCCTGCTCATCCGGATCAGCCAGATCGGTCTCCTGCACAGGCGCTTCGGTTTCCGGTGCCTCGGTTTCAATCTCGATTGGCTTTGTCTCCGGTTCCGGCACTGCCGATTCTACGGATATCTTATTCTCTGCTTCTTTTGCCTGACAGCCGGTCAGTGCCACAGCCCCCACCGTGAGACACCACGCTGCCATAACCCCTAACGCATACTTCTTCCCCTTGTTTTTTCTCATCTATGATAGCCCTCTCCTGCCAGTATTTCCCGTTGTCTGGTTTCCATGACTTCCCGCTCTGCATCTTCCATGTGGTCATAACCGCACAGATGAAGCATGCTGTGTGCGATCAGAAAAGCAAGCTCGCGCTCCCTGGAATGGCCATATTTTTCTGCCTGCTCGATCACCTTTTCCACCGAAACAATGATGTCACCCAGGATCAGCTCTCCGGTCTCCGGATTAAAATAATCCTCCACTGCTTCCTCCACATGGCTGAAATCGGATTCTTTCTCAAAATCGATCATTGGGAAAGAAAGGACATCCGTCGGACGATCGATCTGGCGGTAATCGCGGTTGATCTCCTGAATTGCGTCATTGTCCGTCAGGATCAGGTTTACCTCCGCCTCGTAAGGGCATTTCTCATAATCCAGCGCCGCCGGGATAATGTCGTTTGCCACCTTTTCATAGTCCACATCCAGGGGCTTGTCTGTCTCATATTCGATATTAATAGTCATGGTATCTTCCGCCTTTCTGACCGGCACACCAAGTCTTCCGGTCCTGTTTTATCGAAACGATTCTGTGTCGTCACCGCACGTTTTGCATCGCAGCTTTGTTTCTATTTATGATATTTGAAATCCCTCAGCCGGTGCGTTTTCTCCTTTGCAGGCTGTTTTGGCGTGGTTTTCTTTTCGTAATCGTCGTAAGCCTGTACAATCTTCTGAACCAGCGGATGACGTACTACATCATTGCTGGTCAGGTTGCAGAAACCGATATCGTCGATCTTTCCAAGCACCTTCATGGCAACGTCCAGACCGGATACTGCGCCGCTTGGCAGGTCCTTCTGGGTCTTATCACCGGTGATGATGACCTTGGAACCAAAGCCGATTCGGGTTAAAAACATCTTCATCTGCGCAGGTGTCGTGTTCTGCGCCTCGTCCAGGATGATGTAGGCATTGTCCAGGGTACGGCCTCTCATGTACGCAAGCGGCGCCACCTCGATGAGACCTTTCTCCTGATTATGCAAAAAGCTTTCTGCACCCATGATCTGGTACAGGGCGTCGTAAAGCGGGCGCAGGTACGGGTCGATCTTGCTCTGTAAGTCACCCGGCAAAAATCCAAGCTTCTCGCCTGCCTCAATGGCCGGACGCGTCAAAATGATACGGTTTACATCGCCATTTTTAAAGGCGGAGATCGCCATGGCCATGGCAAGGTAAGTTTTACCGGTTCCGGCAGGTCCGATGCCGAATACGATCATTTTCTTGCGGATGGTATCCACATACTGCTTCTGTCCTACCGTTTTCGGTTTTACCGGCTTTCCGTTGATGGTCCGGCAGATGATATCTTTATCGATCTCCAGGATCGCATCGTCTGACTCGGTAAAGCAAAGGGATAATGCATAGTCTACATTCTGCTCGGTAATGGCATTACCGCGCTTTGACAGCTCAACCAGATTGTTGAACACGCTCTTTGCCCGGCGGATCATCAGTTCCGGTCCGATCAGCTTGATGGCACCATCTCTTGCCACGATCGTCACATGCAACGTCCGCTCAATCTTTTTTAAATAGCCGTCAAACTGGCCGCATACATTTTTCTCATGCTCTGCCGGGATATCAATTATTGTCTCAATTACACTCATTCTGTCTTATTTGCTCCTTACTGTATCATACGAAATTTTCAGTTCCGAAAATTTCTACCTGTGAACTATTCTAGCTTTTGACCGGTCCCGGCAGGCTCCTCCACAGTCATGCTTCCGCAGATGGTCCAGCCGGTACTGTTATCTAATATTTTAACATCATTTTCGATTATTTGTACCCCTTTTTGTATAAAATCTTGTAATTTCCTTTCATGAACTGCTTTTGTTAAGGCATCTAGCTCTGTTTTCGTACGTTTCCGCTCCACAACTTCATATTCCCTGGCCGTGATTATCTCCGTCCAGACTGGCAGATAAAAGTCCTCAAACAAGACCAGCTGCTTTCCGGCACGCGTAACTTCCCACAGCTTCTTCTTTTGTACAGGGAGCATGGCAAGAAGATCTATTCTGCCTATGCGCAGCCGGAATCCGGTCTGTTTTTTTCCTGTATAGCTTTGGATCTGTTCAAAACGAGGTACGTTTTCGCGGTAGCTTTCCTGTGTCTGCAGCAGGATATCTGCATCTGCACGCACAAACAGATTGCGCACCACCTCGCCGGAATCATCGGTGATCGGAACTATGCCCTCCACCAGAAGCTGTCCCGGTTTCACCTCATCTCCCGGCTGCACCGCTGCTTTTCCGGCCCTTACAATCATAGAAACGACTGTTCCTGCCTTTTCGGCCACCAGATTGCGCGGTGTCTCATCCTTTAATGGAATTTTTCCGGCTGTTTCATTTTCCCGGATCCGGATCTGCAACCTGGTACCGGCTACATGGGCAGATACCCAGACAATCTGGGGACAACGGCTCCGAAGCTCCTCCTCGATCTGGTCACAGTCCACCTGGGACTTTCGCATTCCATAAATTACACCGATTTCCTGAAGCTCCCTGCTCAGGGTATCATTGGAAAAACGAATGTTCCCGTCAAAGCTGATATTCCAGATAAACCGGGACATCACAAACAAAAGGAGAAAAAAGCCCGCGATGCCGGCTGCAAACAATTTTCGTTTCCGGTTCCGGTATAAAAAAAAGGGCAGTCCCAGTTTTTCCTGAACACGGACCCGAACACCAGCCTTGCGCACAAACGGCCGGATCCGGAAAAAATCGGAAAGCAGCAGAAAAAACTGGTACTGTTCCTTTTCAAAGGTTAAATTCCACAACGAAATCCCATTTCCCCGGCACAGATTCAAAAAACGTTCCGGTGAGCCTCCTGTCATGCGTACCTTTACATATCCGGTGTAGCATTGTTTCAGCCACCGCACGCCGCATACCGCCTCCCGACTGTTCCAGACTCATCCCGTTCCCTTTTTTGTATCGCTTCCGCTTCGTCGCAGTTTTCTTTTTTCCAAAACAGGTGAGCCTCCCTGTCCTGCTCTTTTCAGTTACAAAATTCCATACTCTGGATCTGCCCGGATATTTTCATGGCATCCCGGTCGTAATATTCAATCCTCAATCGCTTCCCACAGATCTGAAGCCTGCAGTCTTTGCCTTTCAGGCGGATGCAGGAATCATCAAACCACAGGATCCCCCGGTAATTTTCCACGGTAACGCTGTATCTCCCGGAAAAAGACAACAAAATTTCCCCAAGGACCACATCTCCCGGAAGCTTCAAATGCTCTGTTGCAGCCTGTTTTGCCTGATCAAACACGGTATCGCTCCCAGTCTCTGTCTGCAAAGCCTTTGCAAATAAGATATGAAAAAATCCCTGGTCATAGACCAGGGATCAGAGAAATACTTAATTAAATTTGCGTTTTCTTGCAGCTTCAGACTTTTTCTTGCGTCTTACGCTTGGCTTCTCGTAATGCTCTCTCTTACGAATTTCCTGCTGAATACCAGCCTTTGCGCAGTTTCTTTTGAATCTGCGTAATGCGCTGTCCAGACTCTCGTTCTCTTTAACGATAACGTTTGACATAGCTCACACCTAACCTCCCTCCAGTTGTGTACTTGTGCATAATACAACTGTTTGGGTATTTTATAGCACTGGTATGATTATAGCACAAAATCTCTATTCGTCAACTGTTTTTTTAAGTTTTTTTGCAGATTTTCGTATTTTTTTGCAGGACAGCCGGAACACGCTGCTATTTACGCATCGCGCAAACAGTAACGTATCCCGGCTGTCTGTGTATTACAACATATTTTACTGGATCTGCTCTGCTGCAGTCTCGTAAGCCTTCTCAAGTGCAGCGTCCACACCGGCCGGGTTCTTACCGCCTGCCTGTGCCATGTTCGGACGTCCGCCGCCGCCACCGCCTACAAGTCCGGCAATGGCCTTGACTAAGTTGCCTGCATGAGCGCCCTTCTTCTGAGCCTCATCGGTTGCGGTTACCATCAGGTTAACCTTATCGCCCTGAACGGATGCCAGAACGATCACGCCCTCACCGAGCTTCTCTTTCAGCTGGTCACCCAGACCGCGCAGGCCGTTCATGTCAACATCTGCAACCTTTGCAGCCAGAACCTTCACGCCTTTGATATCGCGAACCTGGTTCATGACATCGCCTAACGCTTCATTTGCCAGTTTGCTCTTTAATTTCTCGTTCTCAGCGTGCAGTGCTTTCATCTCCTCCAGCATGGATTCGATCTTGCTCTTTAAATCAGCCGGGGTGGTCTTTGCTGCCTTCGCCGCCTCTGCTAACTCCTGCTCCATGTTCTCATAGTAGCGCATCAGACCGTCACCGGTCAGTGCTTCGATTCTGCGGACACCTGCTGCGATGCCTGCCTCAGAGAAGATCTTGAACGCATGAATCGTGCCAGTAGAAGCCACATGAGTACCGCCGCAAAGCTCCGTGGAGAAGTCGCCCATCTTAACCACACGGACCTTCTCACCATATTTTTCACCAAACAGTGCCATAGCACCGGTCTTCTTCGCTTCATCCAGACTCATCTCCTGAGTTACAACAGCCAGATTCTCCTGAATCTTTTCATTTACCAGATCTTCAACCTTTTTGATCTCCTCCTGAGTCATAGCGGAGAAATGGGTAAAGTCGAAACGGAGTCTGTCCGGGGTTACTAAGGAACCAGCCTGCTCTACATGATCGCCTAATACCGTACGCAGTGCCTTCTGTAACAGATGGGTTGCACTGTGGTTCTTCTCGGTAGAACGGCGGGAAGCCTCATTTACCTTTAAGGTAACGGTCTCGCCCACAGCCAGCATACCGCTGGTCATATGTCCCACATGGCCGATCTTTCCGCCCTGTAAGTGAATGGTATCTTCTACAACAAAGGTGCCATTGTTTGCTCCGGTGATCACGCCGGTATCGCCGCACTGACCGCCCATGGTTCCGTAGAACGGCGTCTCATCCACGATGATGGTTCCGCGCTGACCGTCGGTTAAAGCTTCCACGATCTCGGTATCGGTCGTCAGAACCGTGATCTTGGACTCATGCTGCAGTCTGTCGTAGCCAACGAACTTGGAAGTGATCTCAGCCGGGATAGACTGGTATACGGTAACATCTGCACCCATGTAGTTGGTTGTCTTACGTGCTTTTCTTGCTTTCTCACGCTGCTTTTTCATCGCTGCCTGGAAGCCGTCCTCGTCTACCGTCAGGTTCTTCTCTTCCAGGATCTCGATGGTTAAGTCTAACGGGAATCCGTAGGTATCGTACAGCTTGAATGCATTCTCGCCGGAAAGTACCGTCTCGTTCTTTGCGGACATCTCGCTCTCCATATCTGCAAGGATTGCAAGACCCTGGTCGATGGTCTTGTTGAACTTTTCTTCCTCTTCTGCAAGAACCTTTAAGATCATAGCCTTCTTCTCTTCCAGCTCCGGATAACCATCCTTGGAAAGCTCGATGACCGTCTTGGAAAGCTCCGGCATGAATCTGCCCTCAATGCCAAGCAGACGTCCATGACGTGCCGCACGGCGGATCAGACGGCGCAGAACATAGCCACGGCCCTCGTTGGACGGCATGATGCCGTCGGAGATCATGAAAGTACAGGACTTCACATGGTCAGCGATGATACGCAGGGAAACATCTTTCTTATAGTCTACCTGATACTCGGTGTGTGCCAGGGCACAAACCTCATCCAGAAGTGCCTTGTTGGTATCTACGGTGAACAGGGAATCTACATCCTGAACAACCACGGCCAGACGCTCCAGACCCATACCGGTATCAATATTCTTCTGCTTTAACTCGGTATAGTTGCCATGTCCGTCGTTCTCGAACTGGGTGAATACGTTGTTCCATACCTCGATGTAACGGTCGCACTCACAGCCTACGGTACAGCCCGGCTTACCACAGCCGTACTTCTCACCACGGTCATAGTAGATTTCGGAACACGGACCGCACGGACCAGCGCCATGCTCCCAGAAGTTGTCCTCTTTGCCGAAGCGGAAGATTTTCTCTGCCGGAACGCCGATCTCCTTATTCCAGATGTTGAATGCCTCGTCATCGTCCAGGTATACAGACGGATACAGACGGTCTTTTTCCAGTCCTACAACCTCAGTTAAGAACTCCCAGGACCAGTGGATTGCCTCGTCCTTAAAATAATCGCCGAATGAGAAGTTGCCCAGCATCTCAAAGAAGGTGCCGTGGCGTGCAGTCTTACCGATGTTCTCGATATCACCGGTACGGATACACTTCTGGCAGGTGGTCACACGTCTTCTTGGCGGGATCTCCTGTCCGGTGAAATAAGGCTTTAACGGTGCCATACCGGAGTTGATGAGGAGCAGACTGTTGTCGTTGTGCGGCACCAGGGAAAAGCTCTTCATTGCCAGATGTCCCTTGCTCTCAAAGAATTCCAGGAACATTCTTCTCAGTTCATTTACTCCATACTTCTTCACTTTACTACTTCCTCCGTATTATCACTGTTTGCTGTATAGAACAGGAAACAGCTGGATTTTGCCAGACCGCCCTTTATGCGCGGTCTGCATCTTTCTTGTCTCTGAACTTCTTGCCGCAGATAATGCCCGCGTACGCGAGTGCTGCAAAGATAACGGCTTTTACGGTATATCCAATCAGACTTGTTGCGATTGCTGCCATAGTAAATTCCTCCTTATGTTCAGAAAAATATCAATTCATCTTTGTATCTTACCATAGGAAAAGACAATTATCAAGACCTAAACAGGCAGGAACACATGGTTCCTGCCTGCTTTCATGGATTGCGGATTGCAAATCGGCAGCATGCCAATCCTGCATTCTCACATCTATTCCTTTTTCCCGTCCAAAATGGTTTCGTAGCGCTCTGCAAGTTCATAGACCCGCTCCCTTGTGATGTCCCGCAGGGAACGGATATATTCCAGTTCTTCCAATGCACTGCCATTCTGTCTTTTTGAGTTTGATACCGCGGTACTCTCCCGGTCTCGCACCCAGCTGCGCTGTTCTGCGAAAAACGAGTTTTTTTCCTCGCCGGAGAGCTGCTGTTCCAGCACTTCCAGAATCCCCTGAAGCTTGTTTTCCCAGATTTTCCGTTCCGAGTCTGCTGCTGCCTTCATGGCATTGGCACTTCCGTCCGCAGCTGCCTCACGCCGGCTCTGTGCCTGCTCGTCCAGTTTGGCGAGTTGGGACATGATCCCGCTTTTTTCTGCCTGTGCAGTCTCTGATGGATACATGAACTCATCCATTGCCTGTGCCTGTACTGCAGCCCCGGCTTCCGGTGATCTCTGCACTTCGGATGATGGTGCCGCTTTAAGAAGCGGCTGCGACTCTGATGCCCCGGCATTGCCTGCTGCTATCTGTGCTTCTTCTGTTTGCCCTACACCAGTCCATGTCTGACCGCTTTTTGTCTGCCCAGCACCAGCCGGCATCTGTCCCGATTCTATCCACCCAGCACCAGCCAACGCCTGTCCGGATTCTGTTTGTCCAGCATTTGCCTGTCCTGCGGCAGTCACAGGTTGCCCGGATTCTGTCTGCCCTATGCCAGTGAGTGTCTGTCCCGTCTCTGTCTGTCCCGCATCAGCCAGTGCCTGTGCCACAGCTTCTTCTGCTATGGTCGTTGTTTCTGATTCATTGCTTCCTTCTGAGAGTTCCGAAACATATTCGTTCCCACCAGCTGCCAAATGCCGGACGGAATAATTCGTTACGCCAATCCCAGCCACGCAGATCACTGCAATGGCTACCCAGATTCCTTTTAATTTCATAAATTTCTTCAATCCTGTCTGTGGTATGATTCTGTCTGTTCCATATAAATACACTGCCTGCACCGGTCAGAGATCCGGTACCGGCTGTTTATTGCTGAACTTAACATACCACAAACAGGACGAAATGAAAATATAAGTTCAAAAGAAGTAAAAAATCGTAAGAAAGCCTTAACAGTTACCGCTTCCACAACAAATCAGCGGCTTCCCGCACTTCTACGCATCCAGTCCTTCATCCACCAGAAGATCCGTTCCGTCTGCTGCCGTTGTAGCCAGCTGGTCGCACCGCTCATTCTGCGGGTGCCCGGCATGTCCCTTCACCCAGATAAAGTTCACACGGTGCGGTGCCTTCGCCTTTAATAAGCGTTCCCAGAGGTCAATATTCTTCACGGGACCGCTCTTGCCGCGCTTCCAGTTGTTCTTCACCCAGTTGTCGATCCAGCGCTGGTTGAAGGCATCCGTCAGATATTTGGAATCTGAGTACAGATCTACCTCGCAGGGGCGGTTTAATGCCTCCAGAGCCACGATCGCCGCCATCAGCTCCATCCGGTTGTTGGTGGTCTTTTTGTAGCCGGCAGACAATTCCCGCTCGTGGAGCACGCCCTTGCTGTCCGTAAAATGCAGCACGGCTCCGTAGCCGCCCGGTCCGTCTGGGTTGCCTCTCGCCGAACCATCTGTGTAAATCTGTACTTTTGACATAATCTAATTTCTCCTATCTGTCCCATTTATCGCATAATGCATTGATCTGGTCTGCGAATTTTCCCAGATCCTTGTTGGCTCCGCCCTCGTTGCGGCGGATGACACCCATCAGGCGCTCGCCTGCAGCCAGAAGTCTCGCAAAGACTCCACTCGCTTTCTTCGCCGGTGCGCTCTTGGCCGGGATCGGGATTCCGGCAGTCTCGCGTACCCAGATGCCTTTGATCAGATCAAATTCCGCACCAGAATACGGTGCCTTGGCCGGCACGCCGGTCTTTTCGGTTAAAAGCTCCGCAAAGCGGTCGCAGACCTCGTCATTGCCATGAACCACGAAGAACTGCTGCGGCTTCTTCTCAAATGCCAGGGCCCAGGCCAAAAGTCCGTTCTGGTCCGCATGACCGCTGATATCGTGAAGCACCTCAATGTGTGCCTCCACATCGATACTCTCACCAAAAAGCTTTACTTCCTTGCTTCCATCCACCAGTGCCCTTCCGATAGTACCCACTGCCTGGTAACCGGCAAAGATCACCGTACATTCCTTGCGCCACAAATTGTGTTTTAAATGGTGGCGGATACGGCCTGCATCGCACATACCGGAAGCAGAGATGATAACCTTTGGTTTGGCATCGAAGTTGATGTTAATGGATTCGTCGCTGGTTACGGAAAGCTTTAAGCCCGGGAACGAGATCGGGTTGATGCCCTCCTCAACCAGTTCCTTTGTTTCCTCATCGTAGCACTCCACCTGGTTTTCCTTGAATACGTGGGTGGCCTCCACGGCCAGCGGGCTATCGACATAAACTTCAAAATTATCGTGTCCATGGATCAGATGCTGGGATTTGATCTGACGGAAATAGTAAAGCAGCTCCTGGGTACGACCTACCGCAAAAGCAGGAATCACCACATTTCCGCCGCGGTCCAGTGTTTCCTGGACGATCCGCACCAGCTCCGAAATATGGTCTTTTCCTTTCTGGTGGAACCGGTCCCCGTAGGTGGACTCCATCACCGCATAATCTGCTTCCGCTGTGTAGATCGGATCACGGACCAGCGGTTTGTTGAAGTTGCCGATATCACCGGAAAAGACAATCTTCTTCTCCACACCGTCTTCCTTCATCCAGATCTCGATCGAAGCAGATCCAAGAAGGTGGCCGATATCCGTAAACCGGATGGAAACCTCATCGTTGACTTCCACGATTTCCCCATAATGATAGCCTTCAAAATGCTCCAAAACGCCCAGCGCATCGTTCATCTCATATAACGGCGGGACCTCCGGGCGTCCGGCACGTCTTGCCTTCCGGTTCTTCCACTCCGCATCCATCTCCTGAATGTGCGCACTGTCCTTTAACATGATGTTGCACAGGTCACAGGTCGCATTGGTTGCAATGACCCTGCCTTTAAATCCTCTCGCATAAATGTAAGGCAGCATACCTACATGGTCAATATGCGAATGGGTCAGAAGCACAAACTGGATATCCGACCACGGCACCGGCGGTTCTACATTTTCATAAATGTTGACACCCTGCTCCATACCACAGTCAACCAGGAATTTTGTTGTTCCCACTTCCAGATAATGACAGCTGCCTGTTACCTCATGTGCTGCTCCGCTGAAAACTAGTCTCATATAGCACCCTCCTTTTGTATCTATGTGCTCTCGGAGTCCGAGGGTACATGTTTAAATGATGATACAGATCAGGCCTCCGTTGCTGTCGTTGATGATCTTCTGGAGCGCATCCTGAAGCTTTGCCTGACACTCCTCTGTCATCTGGTTCACTTTAGCCTGAATCCCATCTTCTACAATCTGTTCTATGGATTTTCCAAATATATTTGTCTCCCAGATCCCGTTTTCTTCCCGGTTTGCATTTTCCTTCATATATGCGATCAGATCCTGCGCCTGCTGCTCGCTCCCCACAATGGGCGCGATCTCCGTCTGGATCTGGGCGCGGATCAGGTTGATGGACGGCGCTTCGGCTTTCATCTTGACACCGTAACGGTTTCCGTGACGGATCACCGCCGGTTCATCCAAAACAATCTCTGACCGCTCCGGTGTCACCACGCCATAGCCCCTTGCCCGCACCTGTTCCAGCGCGTTCTGGATCTTATCGTACTCCGTGCGCTTCGCTGCCAGCTCTTTTAGCTGCTGCATCAGCTGGTATTCATCTGCGATCTGGAGTCCGGAAAAATCACTGAGGATCCGATAATAATAGCCTTCATCAAACAGCATCCTCACCTGGACTCTGCCGTCAGACAGTTCCATGCGCCCGGTCTCCATACCGCTTACCGCCTCTGCTTCTTCATCCTTCCAGGACGCTTTTAAATCCTTCATCCGGCGGATGTGGCTCATGGCGTTTTTCGCCGCTTTTACCGCCTGCTGCTTTAACCAGTGGGAAGATGGCAGGATTTCCAGCCACTTCGGGATCTGGAAATCCACCTCCGTCACCGGAAATTCAAACAGGATCTGCTTTAAGATCTGGTAAATATCCGTGGTTTTTAACTGCTCGCAGTTGACTGGCATGACACAGACCTCATACTGTGCTTCCATATCCTTTGCAAGCGTTCTTGTTTCCTCTGAATACGGGCGGCTGGAGTTTAAAAGTACCAGAAACGGCTTTCCGATCTCTTTTAATTCCCGGATTGCCGTTTCTTCTGGTTTTATGTAGGCTTCCCGTTCCAGTTCGCCAAACGAGCCATCGGTCGTGATCACGAGACCGATCGTGGAATGATCGCGGATGACCTTCCGCGTTCCGATCTCTGCTGCCATGGTAAACGGAATGCTCTCCTCAAACCACGGGGTCTTCACCAGGCGCTCTTTCTCGTTTTCCATGTGTCCGCTGGCGCCCTCAGTCATAAAGCCTACACAGTCCACCAGACGGACACGGACCTGGGTGTCTTCCCCAAGATCGATCTTAGCTGCTTCCTTGGGCACAAATTTCGGTTCTGTCGTCATGATCGTTTTTCCCGCCGCACTCTGCGGCAGTTCATCCCGCGTGCGGTTTTTCTGGTGTTCATCGGTGATTCCCGGTAAAACCATCTGCTCCATAAACCGCTTGATAAACGTTGATTTTCCGGTCCGCACCGGTCCGACCACGCCAAGATAGATTTCGCCGCCGGTCCTGGCCTGGATATCCCGGTATACACTGTACTGATCCATATAGACACTCCCCCGCCAAAAACAGATTTATTTGTTGCTGCGAACAGTAACATTTTTGCTGTTATTAACACTATATGCAGGAGTGTCTGGGAATCATGCGCTTTTATCGCGGAAACTTGCATCCGGAAACTATGTACTTTGCCGCAGAAACTTACGTTCCAGACACAAACTACCGCTTTCCCATGTAAAGATGGCGCGGAATTCCGTCTACCATAACCGACGGGGAATCGCCCTGGATCAGCGGTCTGACATAATCGATAAATTCTTCGGTCACATAAGTACCATCCTTGGTGATCCATTCTCTCGGGACCATCTTTTCACCATTGGCGATCTTATGGACATCGTAAATACCGGTTGCACACTGGTACGGGTCGTCCGAAACGCGGTCGATGACTACCATCTTTCCGGAATCGCCCTCATCTGCCGCCTTCACTGCGGCACCGCCTACCATAAAGGCTTCGTTTACATCAACGCGGGATGCCAGGTGGGCTGCGCTTCGCTGCAGGGTTGAAAATTCGACCGCACGGGTCTTGCAGCCAAGCTCTGCATGGATCACATTCGACAGATAGGTGGCCGTTCCCGCCAGCTGCTTGTGTCCGAAAGCATCTACATAATCGGATGCGCTTCCAAGCTCACTGACATAGCGTCCGTCTTTGATGCGGATTCCCTCGGAAACCGCCACAACCACGACGTCTTTCTTCTCCAGAAGCTTTTTTACCCTTCCGGTAAACTTTTCAATATCGAACGTCAGCTCCGGCAGATAGATCAGGTCCGGTCCGTCGCAGTCCTCGCCGCGCGAGAGCGCTGCAGCTCCGGTCAGCCAGCCTGCATTGCGGCCCATGATCTCGATAATGATCACCTGTTTCTTTTTATAGGAAAAGCCAAGTCCATCCCGAATGACTTCCTTGGTGGAGGTTGCAATGTACTTCGCCGCACTTCCGTAACCCGGAGTGTGATCTGTCAGCGCCAGATCGTTGTCGATGGTTTTCGGAACACCGACAAACTTCTGGGACTGCCCGGTTAAGATTGCGTAATCCGAAAGCTTCTTGATGGTATCCATGGAATCATTTCCGCCGATATAGATAAAACATTCGATATTCAGTTTGTTTAAGATTTCAAAAATCTTTACGTAGATTTCCTGATTCTCATGGATATCCGGCAGCTTGTAACGGCACGTTCCCAAAAATGCAGATGGTGTGCGCTTTAAGATTTCCACGTCCAGATCACTGCGGATATATTTGGACAGATCCACATACTGCTCATCCATCAGCCCCTGAATGCCGAAAAGCATTCCATATACTTTTTTTGCACCGCGGTCGATCGCCGTGCGGTAAACACCTGCAAGACTGGAGTTGATGACGGCAGTCGGCCCTCCGGACTGTCCAACGATTACATTGCCCTTCATAGTAAACCCTCCTTATCAAATTTTCCCCAATGCTATGTAATGCAATAATACCACAAAAAGGAGCGAAAAGTCTAGGACTTTCCACTCCTTTTTCTATTATTTTCAGACAGTTTATAATTTTGAAACAAATTCTCTTTTTTTGTCAAATTACCTCGTCTGTTTCACTTTTTGTTGCGTTTCGCACAATCTTTTACTTTTACTCGCTTAAGTATGCCTTCTTGACGGAATCGTCGTTCATCAGGTCTTTGGCATCTCCGCTGAGCGCGATCTTACCGGTTTCCAGAACATATGCGCGGCTCGCAATGGAAAGCGCTTTCTTCGCGTTCTGCTCAACCAGAAGTACCGTCACACCGTCTGCGTTGATCTTCTGGATGATATCGAAGATTTCATTTACATAGAGCGGGGACAGACCCATGGACGGCTCGTCCATAACGATCAGCTTCGGATGGGACATCAGCGCACGGCCCATAGCCAGCATCTGCTGCTCACCACCGGACAGGGTTCCTGCCATCTGGTTTTTACGCTCTTCCAGACGCGGGAAACGCTCGTAAATCATCTTCAGGGTTTCTTCCATCTCGTTTTTGTCGTTTCTGGTATAAGCCCCCAGCTTTAAGTTCTGAAGTACGGAAAGCTCTGCAAATACGCGGCGTCCCTCCGGCACATGGGCGATTCCCATGCCAACCAGTTTGTAACCCGGAATCTTTGTAATATCCTGTCCCTCATAGGTAATAGTACCCGCCTTCGACGGGATCAGGCCGGTAATGGTCTGCAGGGTCGTTGTCTTTCCTGCACCATTTGCTCCGATCAGGGCGATGATTTCTCCCTGGTTTACCTCAAATGAGATTCCCTTGATTGCCTGGATCACACCGTAGTAGACTTCCAGGTCTTTTACCTCAAGTATTGCCATCGCTCCAACCTCCTACTCTCCAAGATAAGCCGTGATAACGCGCTTATCGTTCAGTACTTCTGATGTCTGGCCCTGGGTCAGAACCTGACCAAAGTTTAATACAGTCAGTTTCTCGCAGATGCCGGAAACCAGCTTCATGTCGTGCTCGATCAGAAGCACCGTCATATCGAAATGGTCGCGCACAAAGCGGATGGTATCCATCAGCTCTGCAGTCTCGTTCGGGTTCATGCCGGCAGCTGGCTCGTCCAGAAGAAGAAGCTTCGGATCCGTTGCGAGGGCACGCGCGATCTCCAGCTTTCTCTGCTTACCATAAGGAAGGTTGGATGCTTTATAATTACACTCCTTGTCCAGGTCAAACACCTTTAACAATTCCATGGCACGGGCATTCATCTCTTTCTCTACCTTATAGTAATGCGGAAGGCGAAAGATTCCTTCGATCGTGGAATACGGATGATGGTTGTGAAGTCCGACCTTTACGTTGTCCAGAACACTTAATTCCTTGAACAGACGGATATTCTGGAAGGTTCTCGCGATTCCTGCCTGGTTGATCTCGATAGTATTCTTGCCAGTCAGCTCTTTTCCGTCCAGGAAAATAGAACCGTGATCTGCCTTATAGACACCGGTCAGCAGGTTGAACACTGTGGTCTTACCTGCTCCGTTTGGTCCAATGAGGCCGTAAAGCTGTCCCTTTTCGATGGTCAGGCTGAAATTGTCGACTGCCTTTAAGCCACCGAATGAAATGCCGATATTTTTTACTTCCAGCATAGCCATATTATGCAGCCTCCTTTGCAGATTTCTTATGTTTAAACCTGTCCATAAATACGGAACGCATCTCGATTACTTTCGGGCTGGATGTAAAGATCATCATAACGATCAGCACGATCGCATAGATCAGCATACGGTAATCGTTCAGTCCGCGTAAAAGCTCCGGGAGCATGGTCAAAATGATCGCTGCGATCATGGAGCCGCGGATGTTGCCCAGTCCGCCCAGAACCACGAATACCAAGATCATGATGGACATGTTGTAGCCGAAGTTCTTCGGGGTTGCTGCCAGGGAGGATAAGTTATGTGCATATAACACACCTGCCACGCCAGCCAGTGCTGCTGAGATTGCAAATGCCATCAGCTTATATTTGGTGATATTGATTCCCACAGACTCTGCCGCAATGCGGTTGTCACGGATGGACATGATCGCACGGCCGGTACGGGAATTGATCAGGTTCAGTACGATAAACAGAGTCAAAAGTACCAGAATGATACCTACCGTGAAAGTTGCTGCCTTCGGGGTACCTGTAATACCCTGTGCACCCTTGATGATGACAACGCCATCTGCTCCCATGCCAAGGGAAGTGGTATCCTTGATGGAGAAATGGAATCCGTTGGAATCCAGTCCTACATACATTACGTTGATCAGGTTTTTAATGATCTCGCCAAACGCAAGCGTTACGATTGCAAGATAGTCACCCTTCAGACGCAGTACCGGAATACCGATGATAATTCCGAATACGCCAGCAACTGCTGCACCGATGATGAGTGCCAGGAAGAAACGCATGCCCACAGACGGGATCACATTTTCCATGCATTTTGTGAAAAATGCGCCGGTAAACGCACCGACACACATGAAGCCTGCATGTCCAAGGCTTAACTCACCCAGAATACCAACCGTTAAGTTTAACGATACAGCCAGGATCACATAAATACAAAGCGGAACCAGAAGTCCCTTTAACAAACTTGTCATATTTCCGGTCGCAGTTAAGATCTGCACCAGAATCCAGCAGGCGATCACGATTGCATAGGTGATGCCGTTCTGGACAAATATACTTTTCTTCCTCATTCCATTCACCTACACTTTCTCCGTAATCTTTTTGCCCAGGATTCCGGTAGGACGTACCAGAAGCACCACGATCAGTACGGTAAATACGATCGCATCGGAAAGCTGGGAAGAAATATATGCTTTGGAAAGGTTCTCGATCACACCTAACAGCACGCCGCCGATGAGTGCGCCCGGAATCGAACCGATTCCACCGAATACAGCTGCTACGAATGCCTTAATACCAGGCATGGAGCCAGTATACGGAGTCAGGGACGGATATGCGGAGCAAAGCAGTGCACCTGCAACTGCTGCCAGTGCAGAACCGATTGCAAAGGTGATTGCAATGGTGCTGTTTACATTGATACCCATCAGTGTTGCAGCGCCGGTATCCTCAGATACCGCCAGCATAGCCTGACCAACCTTGGTCTTGTTGATAAAGGTTGTCAGAGCCACCATGATGACAATACAGGTAATGATTGTAACCATGGTAACACCGGAAATAGACAGCGCACCACCGGCTAGCTTTAAGCTTGGCACGTTCACAACGGATGTAAACTGGCGCGCGTTGGAGCCAAAGATCAGCAGTGCCACATTCTGCAGCAGATAGCTGACACCGATGGCTGTAATTAAGACCGCAAGGGAAGATGCACCGCGCAGCGGTTTATAAGCTACACGCTCGATCATAACACCAAGCACCGTGCAGGCGATAACTGCGACCAGCACGCCTGCAAGCGGCGGAAGTCCCAGGGTGCTGACCATGGTAAAGATCACAAAGCCACCAACCATAATAATATCACCATGAGCGAAATTCAGCATTCTCGCAATACCATAAACCATGGTATAACCCAGCGCAATGATCGCGTAGACACTGCCCAGGCTGATTCCATTGATCAAATAAGACAGAAAACTCATGTACCTACCACCTCTTTACTTTTTCCTATAGAATAAAACATAACTGGAATTATAACATAGTCATATTTGAAGTTCAAGCAGAAGTTCGTGAAACTGCACCATTTGTCCGTTAACCAAAGACAAACCTGCAAGACATCGCAGCTCAGGACATACAAAGGAAAATTTGAGCTTCAATCAGTGGGTATGTTATTTGCGACTTTGTACTGTGTAAAGCAAAAAAGAGAACCGCCCACGTAAGACGATCCCCTTTTGGATATTGCGTTGCTGTTCACATATGCGTGCCTGACAACGTGATTTCATTTTTTCACATTGTTTTTTTCACATCGCGTAAACCGCAAAATTACTGCATCTCGTACTCGCCGTTTACGATCTTAACAGCCTTCGGTGCCTTGTTCGGCTCGCCGTTTGCGTTCCAAACCATGCCTGTACCAGTCAGACCATCGATAGAGATCTCGGTCATAGCCGGCTTTAATGCATCACAGATATCGGAAGCGCTCATATCGGCGGTAACGCCAGCCTGCTCAACTGCTGCCTTGATTGCGTAAATTGCATCGTAGGAATCTGCAGCGAACTGGTTCGGCTCGATGCCGTAAGCTGCTACATAAGCCTCGGTGAATGCCTTACTGCTCTCCTCAGTGGTGGAGAACGGGGTTAAGAGCATCAGACCCTCTGCCAGGGAAGTATCGAAGTTCGTTACAGAAAGGATACCATCCATACCGTCACAGCCAAAGAAGATCGGAGCGAACTCTTTGTCGTGTGCCTGCTTTAAGATGATGGAAGCCTCCTGATAATAGATCGGAAGGAATACCAGCTCTGCGCCAGCGTCTTTTGCCTTGTCAAGCTGTACGGAGAAGTCGGTGTTGCTGTCTGCGGTAAATGCCTCGTCAGCTACGATCTCCAGACCCTGGTTTGCTGCCTCTGCAACAAATGCCTCACGGATACCAGAAGAATACTCGGTAGAGCTGTCGTAGATGATCGCGATCTTGGTAGCCAACTTGTTCTCGCCAATGTACTTAGCGGAAGCAGTACCCTGATCCGGGTCAGCGAAGCATACGCGGAATGCGTTATCGGTTGCTACGCACTCAACTGCGGAACCGGACGGAGTGATCAGGAACATGTTGTCAGCCTCTGCCTCTGCACCTACAGCGATACACGGTTTGGAAGTGGTCGGACCGTCTAATACCTGCATACCCCAGTCTTTTAAGGTGTTATATGCGTTGATGGATTTCTCCGGATCGTTCTCGTCATCCTCAGCCTTGGTCTCGATCATCATACCGTTGATACCGCCAGCCTCGTTGATCTCCTTTGCTGCCATCTCTGCGCCGTTTGCTACTGCATTACCGTAAGCTGCGCCTGCACCGGTTAACGGTCCGATGACACCAACTTTTAAGGTGCCGCCTTCTGCTGCTGCCTCAGTCTCTGCACCCTCTGCTGCTGCAGTGGTCTCAGCATCGCCTGCTGCTGCGGTAGTCTCTGCCGGCTTGCTGCCGCCGCATGCTGCTAAAGATGCTGCCATCATAGCTGCCATACCAAAACTAAGCAGTTTTTTCTTCATAATATTTCCTCCTCTTAATGAAAACAGGCTTCCTGAACCTTCAGGAAGCCGTGCCCTTAAAGCTGAACTAATTATAGTAGTCCGAAAAACACTTGTCAAGAACTTTCTTGCGTTAAAGTGAAAACAAAGTGAAATATTGCGGGATTTCCGTTCAGAAAATTCCTACCACGGAATATTTTTACTTTCCACTGTTTTATCCCGCAGCATCAGGTCTGCCACTGCTTCTTTTGCGGATTTTCCATCAAAAAGCACTTCATTGACCGACTCGATGATCGGCATGGAAACCTGGTATTTACGTGCAAGGGCCAATCCCGCCTTTGCGGAATAGACGCCTTCAACCACCATCTGGACCTCATCCATGGCTTCCTTCATGGTATAGCCTTTTCCGATGAGGATACCGGCGCGGCGGTTGCGGCTGTGCATGCTGGCACAGGTTACAATCAGGTCGCCGATCCCGGTCAGACCGCCAAAGGTCTCTGCCTTTCCGCCCATCGCGATGCCGAGACGGCTGATCTCAGCCACACCGCGCGTAATGAGCGCTGCCTTGGTGTTGTCACCATAGCCAAGGCCGTCTGCGATTCCGGCTGCCAGGGCAATGACATTCTTTAATGCACCGCCAATCTCGATTCCCAGGATGTCCGGGCTGATATAGACACGGAATACCGGACTCATAAAGATATTCTGGATTTTTTCTGCCGTTTCACGGGTCTTTGCACCTGCCACACAGGTGGTCGGAAGGCCGCGGCTTACTTCCTCCGCATGGCTTGGTCCGGAAAGGACGGCCACATCCGCTCCCGGAAGTTCTTCTTCGAGAATGTCCGTCAGCGTCATCAGGGTTGCTTCCTCGATTCCCTTCGCCACATTGACCACAAGCTGTCCCTCTGCTAAAAACGGTTTCATCTTTTTTGCAGTCTCCCGCACATAGATGGAAGGAACCGCAGTCACCAGAAGATCTTTATCTTTCATAGCTGACGCTAAATCTGCCGTAAATTCCATGTCATCCGGAAGCACCAGGTCCGGAAGTGTTTTTAAGCCTCTGGTTTCTTTCAGGCTTTCCACCTCTTTTTCAAAAGCGGACCATACGGTTACCTGATGTCCGTTCGCAGAAAGCAGGGACGATAACGCGATACCCCAGCTTCCGGCTCCGATCACACCGATTCTTGCCATAGTCACGATTCCTTTCTGGCACCCAGCTTATTCTCTGTGCCGTTTAACAGTCGTTTGATGTTTGCGTGATGACGCCAGATTCCCATAACAGAAATCAGGCCTGCCAGCACATAAAATTCGGTCAAATGCGCCGCCACAATGCCAAAGTCACCGCGTGCGCCGCAGATTACCATACCGATAAAGAAACAGATCATCACCAGGATCGATCCTAAGGAAACATAGCGGGTGATGGCTACTGCCGCCGCAAATACCACCAGACAGACCAGCATAACCCGCCAGTCTGTAGAAGCCAGAAGCCCTGCGGATGCCGCAATGCCCTTTCCTCCTTTAAAGCCCATGTAAAACGGGAAATTGTGTCCCAGGATCACACCAAATCCGGTGTAAAGTAAGTATACATACAGCATTTCCGGCTGGCTGCGGAATAAAAGCCGGGTCAGCAGGCAGGCAACGATCATCTTGCCTGCATCGCCTAAAAATACGATCAGTCCCGCTTTTTTGCCCATCACACGGAGGACATTCGTGCTGCCGGAGTTTCCGCTTCCATAGTTGCGGATATCCATATGTTTGGATCGGCTGTAAAGATAACCGGTCTGAAACAGACCGAACACATAACCCATGATCAGACAGACTGCCCGTTCCATTTAGTTCTCCTTTCCATTTCTTTCACGGATCAGGAATTTTAGAGCGGTACCCTTAAATCCAAAGGATTCGCGGATCCGGTTTTCTAAGTATCTCACGTAGGAGAAATGCATCAGTTCTTTGTCGTTTACAAAGATTACGAAGGTCGGAGGCTTTACCGCTACCTGGGTCATGTAATAAAGCTTTAAGCGCTTGCCCTTGTCAGACGGCGGCTGCTGCATGGCAACGGCCTCGGTCATGATCTCGTTGAGCACACCGGTCGCAATACGCAGGGTCTGGTTCTCGCGGACCATATCGATCAGCTCGAACATCTTATTCATACGCTGTCCGGTCACTGCGGAAATGAATACCATCTCTGCATACTGCATGAAGGACAGGGTGTCCTTGATCTTTCTGGTAAATTCGTAGATGGTCTTGTCGTTCTTCTCGACTGCATCCCACTTGTTCACAGCCACGATGATGCCCTTGCCGCGGTCATGGGCAATACCGGCGATTTTCGCATCCTGCTCGGTCACACCCTCGGTCGCATCGATGACCAGAATGACCACATCGGCACGCTCTACGGCAGATACGGTACGGATGATGCTGTAGCGCTCCAAATCTTCCTTGATTTTGCTCTTGCGGCGGAGTCCTGCCGTATCGATGAAGATATACTCGGTTCCGTTGTAGACAACCTCGGTATCGACTGCGTCACGGGTTGTTCCTGCGATGTTGGAAACGATCACGCGGTTTTCGCCAAGCAGCTTATTAATAATAGAAGATTTTCCTACGTTCGGCTTTCCGATGATAGCTACACGCGGGCGCTCATCCTCTTCTTCCTCTAACTGGTCTAAGGTGAAGTGCTTGGATACTTCATCCAGCAGGTCACCGATTCCCAGACGGGAAGCTGCGGATACCGGGATCGGGTCACCGATTCCCAGGTTGTAGAACTCGTAGACATCGTTTCCAAATTTCTGGATGCTGTCTACTTTATTGACTGCTAAAACAACCGGCTTTCCGGATTTGCGGAGCATGTCTGCTACTTTGGAGTCGGAATCCTGCAGGCCCTGACGTACATCCACAATGAAGATGATGACGTCAGCAGTGTCGATCGCGATCTGTGCCTGCTCACGCATCTGCGCAAGAATGATGTCACGGCTGTCCGGCTCAATACCGCCGGTATCGACCAGGGTAAAGTTCATGTTCAGCCAGGTGCAGTCCGCATAGATTCTGTCTCTGGTTACTCCAGGGGTATCCTTTACGATGGAGATGGTCTCACCTGCCAGTACATTGAACAGGGTGGACTTTCCCACGTTCGGGCGCCCTACAATGGCAACGATTGGTTTACTCATATGTGATCTCCTTTAATTCATAACCGTCATAAACGGTATCTTGTTCTTCTTCCAGGCCAAGAACGGCATCCACCAGATCCTGACCGCTTGATTTTACAATATTCACCGGGACTTGTAAAGCATTTTGCACATCCGTGCGGGTAAGGTCGTCGAGAAGTGTTTCCTCTCCACTTCGGAACATACAGATTGGAAGCAGCAGTCTCTCGCCCAGAGGCACCACAGAAAGCTGTTTTTCCAGATCCTGGCCGGTGATCAGTCCGGCTACCGTAATGCTCTCTCCAAAAAAGTCATTGCGGATTGCATACAGATTCACCTTTTTCTGCGGAAACTTCGCCTCGATCTTATCCAGCTGTTTACGCAGATACGGATAAGCCAGACGTCCGGTTGCAATGGACAATGTCTCTGGCTTTACCTGCAGTTTTTCCGGAAGTGCCTCCAGGGCTTCCGTTACTTCGCTGTCCAGAAGCCGCAGCATACCCACACCGTTTTCCAGCTGCGGGAAACCATCATACCGTTCTGTCTCCGGGAGTTCCCGCTCTGCCAGGATATAAAACTCATCGCTGGCATGGATAAAATGGATGCCATACTGCTCATACACGATCTTCTGCCACTTTTCAATAATGTCAATGGCACTCTCCGCATCTTCTTTTTCAAATGGCTTTAACGGATACAGTCCGTCCCGGTATTTGGAAAGTCCGACCGGCACGACCGAGGCACTCTGCATATATGGAAGATACTTTGTCATATCCCGGATGGTATGGTCGAGTTCTTCCCGGTCATTGACCCCCTTGCACAAAACGATCTGCCCGTTCATGGGAATCCCGGCTTCGCAGAGGCGGTCGATCTTCTTTAACGCGTCTCCCGCAAACCGGTTATGAAGCATCTCACAGCGCAGCTTTGGATTGGTCGTATGGACCGAAATGTTGATCGGTGCCAGTTTAAAATCAATGATACGCTGGATGTCGTGTTCCTTCATATTGGTCAGGGTCACATAGTTTCCCTGCAGGAACGAGAGGCGGGAGTCATCGTCCTTGAAATAAAGTGTTTCCCGCATGCCCGGCGGCATCTGGTCGATGAAACAGAAAATGCACTTGTTGCTGCAGGATTTGTAATCACTCATAAGGCCATTCTCAAAGGTAATGCCCAGATCCTGGTACTCATTTTCGATCTCCAGCTCCCACTGCTCTCCGTCTGCCTTTTCCACCAGCATGACCATGCTTTCACTGTCTACATAATATTCATAATCAAAGATATCTTCTACTTCATTTCCGTTGATCGTGAGCAGGCGGTCGCCCGGCTCTAACTCCAGCTCCTCTGCGATGGAACCCGGATCAACGGATTTTATCAGATGACCTTTTTGTTTCTTCATATAATATCCTTTCTGTATTGCACTCTTTTCATCATAACAAGATTCCTGTTCTTTGTCAAAGCTATCCGCACATGCTTTCTGATGATTTCTAATTGATTTCTAATAATTTCTCATGAAAACACCCGATTTCCATGTATTTTTTTATAAAATACCCGTGAACTCTTGACGCACTCCTTTTTTAAGGATATAAATAGGATGAATTCTGTTGCTGTCTGCATTCTGTATGCAGCAGCCAAAAACCACAATATTCTACCTGAAGGAGTATGTACCAATGGCTAACAACTATGTGTTTAATGACATTCTGCCGGTAGCGCCGTTAAAGCTCGCTGCCCTGGAAAGCTGTAAGAATCTGGCAACCAAGGTAAACGACCACATTGTTACCTTCCGCCGCAACGACACCGAGGAACTGCTTCGCCGCAAGCAGGACTTAAACTACCGCGGCTACGATGTCGATTCCTATCTTCTGGACTGCAAATGCCCGCGTTTTGGTTCCGGCGAGGCGAAAGCTGTCATCAATGAATCTGTCCGCGGCGTTGACCTTTTCGCCATGGTGGATGTCACCAACTACAGCATCCCGTACAGTGTCTGCGGTTACACCAACCATATGTCCCCGGATGATCATTTCCAGGATCTGAAACGACTGATCGGTGCTTCCGTTGCTACCGCACACCGCGTCAATGTTGTTATGCCATTTTTATATGAAGGCCGTCAGCACAAGCGCACCAAGCGTGAATCCTTAGACTGCGCTATGGCGCTCGAGGAGCTGATCTCCATGGGTGTCTCCAACATCATCACCTTTGACGCCCACGACCCGCGTGTCCAGAACGCGATCCCGCTTAGCGGCTTTGATAACTTCATGCCGACTTACCAGTTTGTAAAAGCCCTGTTCACCCACGACAAATCCTTAAAGATCGACAAAGACCATCTGATGATCATCAGCCCGGATGAGGGTGCCATGAACCGTGCTGTTTACCTGGCTAACAATCTGGGCGTTGACATGGGCATGTTCTATAAGCGCCGTGACTATTCCAGAGTCATCGATGGCCGCAACCCGATCGTGGCTCACGAGTTCCTGGGTACTTCCGTAGAAGGCAAGACCGTTCTCATCATCGACGATATGATCGCATCCGGTGAGAGCATGCTGGATACCGCACGGGAATTAAAGGATCGCAAGGCAGAAAAAGTTATCATCTGCTGCACGTTTGGCCTGTTCACCAGCGGACTGGAGAAGTTTGACCAGTATTACCAGAACGGCTACATTGACTACGTCATCACCACCAACTTAAACTACCGCCCGAAAGAGCTGTTAGACCGCGAGTGGTACCTGGAAGCTGACATGAGCAAGTACCTTGCCGCCATCATCAACTCCTTCAACCATGACGTTTCCATCGGCGCTGCACTTTCCCCGACCGAGAAGATCCAGAAGCTGGTAAAGCGGTATCACAACGATGGCTACGATTACTTCCAAACGATCCAGTAAATTTACGTGGAATCGGATCCGCCCTGTCCGGTTTTTCCTCTGGAGCAGACTGGCAGACACCAAAATACTTTAAGCATGAAAAAAGAACTTTACACAGTATACCATCTGCTGTGTGAAGTTCTTTTTTTAGAAAATAGTAATGGTTCCTGGTGCTCACTCTTTGAGTACCAGAAAAGCTGCCAGGTTTCCCCGCTCCGTTCCCATGATCCGGTGGGAAAAGAGATGTTCCGGATTGCAGCGCGTGCAAATGTCCGTCGTGTGAATCTGGTCTTTTGGGATTCCTGCCTCGTTTAATATGATCTGGTTTGCCCGCCACAGATCCACCTGGTATTTTCCATTTTCTTTCCGGTAAAACAATTCTGCATGATATTTCTTTGCGAAGTTTCCTGCAAATTCCTCAGCCACCTCCGGTCCTACCTCAAAGCAGTCCTGGCAGATGCTTGGCCCGATGCATGCGACCACATCCACAGGATCCGTTCCGTACTCACGGTTCATGGCCTCCAGGGTCGCTTTTCCCATGCGGTGCACGGTTCCGCGCCAGCCGGAATGGGACAGGCCGATTGCCTTATGAACCGGGTCCACAAAGTACAGCGGGACACAGTCCGCATAAAACGTCACCAGCGTAATACCCGGAATGTTGGTGATCAGTCCGTCCATATCCTGGTAATCCCGCTCTTTCCCGATGCCTTTTCCTGCGTCTGCTTCTGTCACGGTCCGCACGTTTATCGTATGTGTCTGATAGGAAAGTACCATACGATCCACATCGGTACCCAGAATTGATGCCATGCGGCGGTAATTTTCCATCACATGCGCGGGGTCATCGTTTCTAGTGAAGCTAAAATTCATTGTGGAGAAAACACCCTCGCTGGCACCGCCATGACGGGTAGAAAAAGCATGACTCACCAGACCGGTTTCGTCCAGAGCAGGAAATGCCAGATAGGTGACGCCGTTTTTCTCACGGATTTCGATTTCTGGAGGGTTGCTGTTTTGCTTACGGATCCACGCTTGCTGTTCCATCTTCTCATCTCCTATATCGTATTCTTTCATTCAAATGCATCCCGGATCCAGCTAATCTGGTCTCCCAGAATACTCACAACATCAAAGCGGCATGGCATGTTTTCCCGGTAACGGCGACTGTACAGATAAAACTGCGCTGTATAGCGGATTTTCTGCTGTTTGGCATAACCAACTGCCTCTGCAGGCATTCCATTCCGGGCTGTTTTCCGGTACTTTACCTCAAAAAACACCAGATAACGCCCGTCCCGCCCAATCAGATCAATCTCTCCCTGACGGCAGCGGAAATTGTGTTCCAGAATCTTCACACCCTGACGCGTCAGATACTGTGCCGCCAGATTCTCCTTGATGGTTCCAGTCTCCCGTTTATTTTCTTTATTTTCCATTCAAGTTCCCCGGAATTTTTTCCTCACTACACAAAGTTTTTGATAAAGGTTCTTCTGTGAATCGGCGTCGGTCCGAATTCTTTCAGCGCCGCAATATGTGCTGCAGTTCCGTATCCCTTATGTTTGGCAAATCCATATTCCGGGAATAAGGTGTCGTACTCCAGCATCATATGGTCCCTGGTCACTTTGGCCAGGATGCTGGCTGCCGCAATGGAAACGCTCTTGGCGTCACCCTTGATGATCGGCACCTGATTGATCGCCACGCCCGGGATCGTCACGGCATCATTCAATAGCAGATCCGGCTGTACCGGAAGTGCGGCAATGGCCTGACGCATCGCCTCGTAGGTTGCCTGCAGAATGTTGATCTCATCGATCACATCCGGTCCCACAATGCCGACACTCCACGCAACGGCCTTTTCCTTGATTTCCTCAAACAACGCTTCCCTGCGCTTCTCAGAAAGCTTTTTGGAATCATTCAAAAA
>ULSV01024234.1_pt1 | contig 28059 bp, 20 predicted proteins | sample 1956991 | NCBI WGS metagenome assembly ULSV01 (sample SAMEA4835717, study PRJEB28245) | human gut metagenome | biome: gut microbiome; material: fecal sample | place: Denmark | collected 2008 | reverse complement strand
TGCCACTCTCCTGACCGTTTGCCTGGGCTGCGGACTGCCATGCGCCGCTGCCACTCTGGCTGGTGCTCTGCGGTGCGGACTGCCAGCTGCTGTCTCTCTGGCTGCACTCCTGGGCTGCGCCCTTCCAGGCTTCACTTCTGCCCTGTTCCTGTGCCGGACCCTGCTGGGATCTTACCTCCTGGCTATCTGTGTTCTGGGCTGCGTTTCTGCGGTATTCCATATGTTCGTCGTTGCGGTCGTTGTAACCAGCTTCCGAATTATTTTCTCTGTTATTTCTATCTTCTTCGTACATACTTATGATCTCCTTTCTGTACTTCTTTCTTAACTCTGTAAAGAACTATAACAGAGAAATGTGATGCAATTGTGTTCCCTTTTCAACTTAATTGTGAATTCTAACAATATCACACAGTAACGAACGAGGGCCGAAAGGTTTCGTCCCCGCCATTCGGCGGGAACGGAACCTTCCGGCCCATTTGTGTTTACTGTGAGATATTGTTATATTTACTGCCCCGGTCCTGCCACCGTCCCGGACACTGCGGAGAAAGAACTGTTTCCGCTTCCGAACGGGCCCGCAGAGGACGGGTTTCCGGAATTTGCGCTGGTCGGTGTTGTGGATGTACTGCCCGGATGACTGGCTGCGCTTGTCGGGGTGGTGCTGCCACCCGGATGGGACGCTGCCGTCGGGACCGTGCTTCCAGAACCTGATGTTGTTCCCTCAGCCGTACTTCCCGGATGTGTTGCAGAGCTGGTCGGCGTGGTACTATTGCTTCCCGGATGGGATGCTGCCGTGGTCGGCGTCGTGCTGCTTCCCGGGTGGCTGGCAGAGCTGCTCTCCGTATTGCTGCCCGGATGTGCTGCAGATGATGACTCCGAAGATGTTCCCGGACGGTCTGTTACTTTGGTATCTGCAATTCCAGACTCGCTGGCAGAGGTTTCATTATTTTTATGGTTTCCCTTGCTGTCCGTCTCTTTTGTCTCGCCGTTCGCATCTGTCTCAGCGGCTGATGCAGCGCTGTGGCTGCTGGAGATGGTCTCGTCCTTCACAAGGAATCCGTCGGCATCGGTCTCGTACTTTACGTATTTGCCGTCAGCGTCGGTCTCCATTTTGAGCTTCTTGCTGACCTTCTTGCCGTTCTTATCGTACTCGTATACGGTCTGGTATCCATCCTCGTCCTTGGACTTATCGGAAGATTTAGTCGCTGCTGCCTTGGTCTTCTGCGGCTGTACCACACCGCCACCGGTTCCTACATTTCCGACAAACTGGCCTTCTTTATAGATGCCGGTATCGGAAGAGATTTTTGCACTGATCTTCTTAACAGTCTCAGATGGGGTATAAGCCTCATCACCAAAAAGGAACTTGTGCAGCTCAATGACATTGCTTTCCAGAGTTGCAGGAACAACTACAGCTCCCTTCTTGCCCATGTTTGCGTCACCGCGGGCCTGCGGGAATCCGGTTGTCTCTCCCAGATGGAACTTCGTGATATTTCTGGCGTTGCTTACCAGGTCATCGACTCCGATACTGGTAGATATCTGCGGGAACACAGTTCCGATCAGGGTATACAGTGTCTGGAAATCTGCCTTCTTGGCTTTTTCAAAGGCCTGCGCAATGATCTTACGCTGGCGCTCAGTACGTGCATAGTCTGTATCCATCAGACGCAGGCGGCCATAAGCTACGGCCTGGACACCGTCTAAATGGTTCATGCCTGCATGGGTTAACTGGTGGGAACCGATTCCGGTTGCCTTTACAGTCTCAGTAATAAAGGAGTTGATATAGAAGAACTCTGCCTTGCTCAGCTCGATATCGACACCGCCGAGAACATCGATCGCATTGGCTACGGCCTTCCAGTTGAAGGTCATATAATCCTGGATCTGAAGGTCAAGGTTACGGTTTAATGCCTCTACTGCCTGCTTCGGTCCACCTACAAAGTAAGCCTGGTTGATCTTAGTATAAGAGCCCTTATCGTTGATATTTAAATAAGAGTCACGGTATACCGATACCAGCTTGATCTCACCTGTATCACGGTTGACATTACAGAGGATGATAACATCGGAGTTTGTGGATTTCTCGATGGCATTGTCACGTGCATCGACACCAAAGATGGCGATGGTCCAGTAGCCCTTCATATTTTCTTCTGCGTCCATCGCAATATCATTCGTCTTGATCTCGCTGATCTGGAAATCCTCCGAGCGCTGGATCTGGGACATCATGCGTGCCATAAAGGCATAGCTGAAGATAGCCACCAGGGCAATGCACTCTGCCACGATCATGGCAATGATGCGGCGTCTGCGTTTTTTCTTCGCCTCACTGCGGCCAAACTCGGAACGTCCGCCCCGCCGTCCGCCTCCGGAAGGCTCTGCTGTTCTTGTATCCCGGCGGCTTTCTCCGGCTTCAGCAGCTCTCATGCTGCGCTGGCTTCTTCCCTGCTCAGTTTCCTGAGCATTCTGCCAGTTTTCTGAAGTCCCGGCATTTCTGCGCCGGCTTCTTCCAGTTCCGGTACTTCTGGAATTTTCCCAGTTTTCTTCCGCTCCAGTGTTTCTTCCCCACTGGCCTTCTCCAGCATCAGCTGTCCCTCCGCTTCTCCGGTCTTCTCCGGCTGCTCCTGCGCGGCGGCTGTTTCCGGCTCCTGCCTTCGCAGCGGCTGTTTCCCGTACTGCACGGCTTCCGGCTGTCTCACGCACGGCACTGCTGCGCGGGCTTTCATCGGACATATCAGCTTCATAATCTGCATTGGTCCTGCGGCGGGATGAAACGCGCACCCGGCCCATCTCGAATTCATCGAGCATATCCGGCTCCTTCGCTCTTCTGGAGTCTTCCTGCTCATATTCCCGTCTCGGCTGTTTGGGAAGCGCATAGATCCGGGAATCTCCCATTACATCCAGCTCCCGCTCTGCTGCCTCCTGACGTTTTCTCTGACGGCTCTCCCAGCGTTCCCGCTCATTTACGTAACCGTCTTCGCGTTCAGAAGCTGCATACGCTCCGGATCTGTCCCTCATGTGGGGATTTCGTCTGCTTCGTCTTTCTGTACTGCGCTCTAACTCATCGTCATAATCGTGACTCATGTTTGTACCTCATCTTAATTCCTGCCTGCTCCGCAACCGGGTCAATAGGCGTTCTTATTAATAAAGCCTTTGAAAAATGTCAGAAACAATATCTTAAAGTCAAATCCCAAAGTCCAGTTTTCAATGTAATAAAGATCGTGCTCGATCCGTTTGGTGATAGAAGTGTCACCACGGTAACCATTCACCTGCGCCCAGCCTGTCATACCCGGCCGTACCTGGTGCTTGATCATATACCTTGGGATTTCTTCCTTAAACCGCTCTACAAAATACGGGCGCTCCGGCCGGGGCCCTACCAGGCTCATGCTGCCAAACAAAACGTTGAAGAGCTGCGGCATCTCATCGATGCTGGTTTTGCGGATGATCCTTCCGATCGGCGTTACCCTCGGATCGCGTTTGGTCGTCCACTCACTCTTTTCTTTTTCCGGCGCCTGCACTTCCATGGAACGGAACTTGTACATTTTAAATGGGCGGTTATGAAGCCCCACCCGTTCCTGACAATAAATCAGCGGTCCCGGTGAAGTCAGCTTGATCAACACGGCTGTCACCAGCATAATGGGGGAAAACAGGATCAGCGCAACAACCGCGCCGAAAATATCAACCACACGCTTCATCGCCGCATTCAGCGGATCGTTTAACGGAACATGGCGGATATTGATGACCGGCAGTCCCTGCAGATCTTCCGTATATGGCCTGGTCGGGATCACATTGTTATAGTCCGGAATGAACTTCGTGTGGACTCCGGATTTCTCACAGACTGCCACGATCTGCTCCAGACCGGCATACTCTTTCAGGCTTAAGGTAATCGCGATCTCATCCAGACGATTCATATCCAGGATCGGTTTTAACTCTTTCAGGGTTCCAATGACCTTGATGCCGCGGTAATCATATCCCCACTGCTTATGGTCATCGAGAATGCCGCGCACGCGGTATCCCCACTCCGGGTTTGCCAGCACACGGTCAATATAACCCTCAGCTGCACGGCTGTAACCCACCAGAATGATATGCTTCTGATTGTAGCCCTTTGCACGCATGGAGCGCAGCACGGTACGGATCAGGTTCCGTTCCAGCGTTTCTGCGGTAATGTTGGTCAGGAAAAAGCCAGCAACAAGCCTTGCAGAAAACTCCCGCAGATAAGGGTTCTTTCTTCCTACATACAAAATAGTTCCGAAAAGAAACAGTCCGATGATATTCGCCTTGCAGACGTTGGCAAACTCCTGGCGTCTGCCCTGCACCCGCTTTGGCGTGAACAGATGAAAGATTGTATACAAAAGCAGATAGACTGGTATGATCACCACCAGGACCCGCATATAAAACCAGGTCGGCAGGATACCAGCCTCTAAATCTGCCCCGAACAATCCGCTTTTTAATGTAATAAACCAGCTGAACACATAGGCAGCTGCGATCACCAGTGCATCCAGAAGCACATGCAGCCGGTTCAGTCTGGTCTGATTATCTTTTATCATATAGTCCACCTTGATTTTCAGATTGCCGCCCGTATATAGCACAAACAGCAACGGATTTTGCCAGGATCCGCGCAAAATGGCGGTCTTATGGCATCATAATGGAATCGTAACGATTATACACGAATTTTCTGGATTGAGATATTAAATTTCTCTTAACTTTTCCCTGCTTTTCTCACCTGACGTCTGGAAAACTCGTAAATATACAGTGCCGCTCCGTAGATCAGCTCCCACTCAATGGCGAGATAATTGCCAAGATTCTTCCGGCGGTAAGGAACCTTGCGGGTCTTTTTTACCGTCTTGATTCCCTCTAAGATCCCGGCTACATAGTCTTTCTCAAAGCCGAGCTTTTTAAAGAACAGATACTTTCCGGCGATGCCCATAGCGATCGGAATGCTGTTAAACAGAAGCTGTGGTGCCGGCATATTTTTATAGTTCAGATACACGTTATTGCGGGCCGCAAGCTTGACCTTAAAGGAATTGTACTTGGAGCCGCTGGTGCCGCTTCCCACATGAAACACCTTCGCAGACGGGCAGTAACGGTTATAGTATCCCGCAATTTTTGCCCGGTATCCCACATCGATGTCTTCCAGATAAGCAAAATGCATCTCATCGAAATATCCGATCTCTTCAAACACCTCCCGGCGGTAGATCGCCGCACCGGCGCAGGCAGAGAAGATATGGCAAGGGCGGTCATAACGTTCTATTTCCTGTCCCACGCCACGCTGGTATGCCCAGCCCATAATGCTGTACATATCGCCGCCGTCATCCATCAGATCTTTATGGTAAAGCTGGATCATCTTCGGACTCACGGAGAAAATCCTCGGAGAACTTTCTATGGCTTTTAAGAGTTCTCCGACATACTCCGGCTCTGCTTCGGTGTCATTATTCAAAAGAATCACATACGGCGTTTTTGCTGCCCGGATCCCCACATTGACCGCTCCGGAAAAGCCGGTATTCGTCTCAAGGAAAATCGATGGAAGCCCATGCTCCTTCAGCCACTCCACGCTGCCGTCGGTGGAGCCGTTGTCCACCACCAACAGTTCAAAGTCCCGGCAGATCTGCCGATCCAGCGCCGCCATACAGGGTTCCATGAATTTCAGGCCATTATAATTTGGAATGATGATCGTTACTTTCTTCATACGCACGCCTCCACCTACTGTTCCTTCAGATCCGGAAGCTTATAAGGCTCGCCGATCTTCTCTTTTAAGAGATCCCGCAGGGAAAAGTCTGATTTTCGCAGGGTCAGGTTCGGGTTGTAGTAAGGATCCCCGTTCTTTAAGATATCCGGCCAGCGGCTTGCCACCAGTGCCCACTCCCGGTTGAAGCGTGCTACTTTCTCCGGTGTATCCTCCAGACCTCGGGACTTGGACTCATAATGATGCATCACTGCATACGGTGCGTAAACGACCAGATATCCGGCTGCCCGCACCTTCAGGCAGAAGTCCACGTCGTTAAATGCCACAGCCAGCTCCTCAGTCAGGCCGCCAACTTCATGGAAAACCGACTTTTTCACCATCAGGCAGGCTGCCGTTACGGCACTGTAATCCTGTGCACACATTGCACGGTGGAAATAACTGTTTTCCGCTTCATGCAGACCAATAAAGGTATGACCTGCCACGCCGCCAAAACCGATCACGACTCCGGCATGCTGAATCGTGTCATCCTCATAGAGCAGTCTGGCACCGACAATGCCGACCTCTTTCCGCTGGCAGAAGCCAAGCATCTCCTCAAACAGGCGCGGGGCAATGATCTCGGTATCGTTGTTTAACAGCATCAGGTACTCGCCCTTTGCAAAGGAAGCGCCGAAATTGTTGATTGCAGAATAGTTGAACTCCCGCTCCCAGCGGACGACCTTCACCTGTGGGAATTCCTTCTGGATCTTCTCATAATACGCAAAGGTCTCCGGCTCGGTGCTGTTGTTCTCCACCACAATAAACTCCAGGTTTTTGTAGGTGGCACGCTCGATGATGGAGCGGATGCAGAGGTCTAAGTCCACGCTGTGATCCTTGTTCGGAATGATAACCGACACCAGCGGGTCGCCCTGGATCTTAAAGGTCGTGTGGTAGATTCCGTAATCCACGCCCTTTTCCACTTTCTCAGCCGGGATGCCCATGCGCTCATAGTGTGCCATGATCGCACGTGCACCTGCCTCAAACGCGTACAGCTTACTCTCCGGGTTGCTGGCCGTAGACTCCTGGTGACAGCGCCAGTGGTACAGCACCTTTGGAATATGGCAGATTTCTTTCGCATTCTCCGTGCAGCGGAAAATAAAATCGTAATCCTGGGCGCCGTCAAACTCGTGGCGGAAGCCGCCTACTTTGTTCAGCAGTTCCTGTTTCACTACAAACAGATGGCAGATATAATTGACGCTGGTTAAAAGGTCCGGGTTGAAATCCGGTTTGAAATGCGGGTCGAACAGCGCGCCGCCGTCCATATCCAGCTTATCTTCATCGGAATAGATGACATCGCAGTCCGGGTGCTCGTTGATAATCTTTGCCACCTCATACAGGGCATGCTCCGGAATGGTATCGTCGTGGTCGGCCAGAATAATAAAGTCACCACTTGCCATCTCCAGGGCCGCATTGGTGTTGCCGGAAATACCCAGGTTCTCCCCAAGCTCCGACACGTGGAAGCGGCTGTCTTTCTTTGTATATTCCGCCATCACGCGGCTGACAATAGCTCCCTCGCCCTTCGGGCTTCCGTTTGCTACGCAGACCTCCCATTTTTTGTAGGTCTGGGCCAGAATGGAATCCAGCATCTCCCGCAGGTATTTCTCCGGAGTCTTGTACGCCGGAATGACAATGGATAACAGCGGCTCCTTCGCAAACTTTGTCTCGCGCTGGGCAGCCAGTTCTTCTTCCTTCGGGCGGGTCAGCTCATACCACTCGCCATAGTCATAATCGTTGTCCAGGCCCTGCAGCTTGTGGCGGGACTTCAAAAGCAACGCCTTTAAGCCATGCTTTTTTCCAAACTCCAGTGCCACATGCACGGTTTCCATGTTCATGAGATCCTTGATCTTTTCCATGCGCTTGTGTGCCACACTGGCACGCTTCGCGATCAATTCCTCATTATACTTCACACGGGCAGTCTTTCCATCACAGCGGATCACCAGCCAGTAGTCCGCCCCACGCTCATACGGGAACTGGATGTCAAAGCCATAATCCCGGTCATAGACCTGTTTATAGTAAATCTGGCTCACGTCATCCCTGCGGGTTGCCACATATTTGACCGGAAGCGGCTTTTTCTCCTGGTCCAGAACCTCAAACTCTGCCTTGGACTCCGGTGTCTTTCCGATGACCCAGCCATTTAACTGAATCGAATTTTCCCGGATCCTCACTACGTCAATCTTGTATTTCATATAAACTATTTCTCCTCAAAATTCAGTCGTTCTTCCTCTACGACCAGCGGGCGGTGCATCACACGCTGGTTAATGGAGAGCACATACTCTCCCACCATGCCGATAAAGAAGATCTGCACCGAACCCAAAAACAGCATGCCGATCAGCATCGGTGCCATGCCTGCCGGGAAACGGTCCCACCAGACCAGCTTCATGACCAGGTAAACGATTGCAACCACCATGCTTAAAAATGCGCTGATGGCACCCACAAACGTAGCCAGACGTAAGCCTGCTTTCGTGTAAGAGGTCACGCTGAGCATGGCTGCATCGTACAGGCGGTAAAAGTTATTGTGCGTTTTTCCGGCGCGGCGTTTCGGCTGTTCGTACGGAATCTCCTTCCGCTTATAGCCAAGCTCCGCCACAATTCCGCGCAGGAACGGCGTCGGGTCATCCAGCTTTCTTAACACCTCGATAAAATCCCGGTCGTACAGTCCGGAACCGGTGAAGTGCTCGATCTGCTCCACGTCAGACAGCTTCTTGATTGTCTTATAATAGAAACTTCTGAGCGCATACATGATCTTGTTTTCTTTGCTGCTGGTCTTGATGCCGATGACGATCTTGTAGCCTTCTTCCCAGGCCTTCACGTATTTCGGGATCATGTCCACCGGGTCCTGGAAATCTGCCACCATCTCAATGACACAGTCGCCGGTCACCTGCAGCATGCCGTAATACGGAGAGTTGAACTGTCCGAAATTGCGGGCATTAAAGATGGCCTTGATCTTCGAGTTTTCTGCACAGAGCCTGCGCAGGATCGGGCGGGTTTCATCGGTTGAGTCGTTGTCGATGAACACCAGCTCATAGTCGTACTGCGGCAGATCCCGCGTCAGGGTTTCCAGTACCGCTTTGCTGATTGCCTCAACATTTTCCTGCTCGTTGTAGCAGGGGATCAGCACACTGATCTTTTTCATAATCGTTTCCTTCCATATCGTTTCTTGTAACTTGTTTGCCATCGCTGTCATTGTCCAGATCCAGAATGACAATTTTCCACAGAAGTTGATGCTTCTGTTTGTTTTTTCCACATTTTTATGCCAGTATCTGTGGAAGCATCCTTCGGATTCCCTCCGCAAAAGAGACCTCTTCCTTCCAGGTTCCGTCCGTCAGTTTCTTTATATTTTCATTGACCGGACAGATGGAAAGGGCACCTTCCTTTGCCTGAACAAAGCTTCCGTATTCCAGGTTTCCGCGACCGCCGCACAGCGTGTGGATCTCCTCAACAAAGTCCCGCAATACCCGGGTATCTTCCGAAGCCACATTCACAGCATGGCATTCGCCCGGATGGCTGTCGCTGTAGCGATACAGTTCTACGACTGCCCGGGATGCATCTGCGATATCCATAAAATTCCAGCGGTGCCTGCAGGCACTTAAGGAAACCGTTTTTCCTTCCGGCAGTTCCCGCGTCAGCGTGGAAATGATGGACCACGGATGGTCCCCTTTTCCGTAAACGCTGAAGAAACGCAGGTGATAATAGGTCATCTGCATTTCCCGGCAGAGTTTTTCTGCCTGTTCAAAAAAAGCAAGCTTTGCCTTCCCATATTCATTGACCGGATGGCACGCCATGGACTCTTCCATGGTGCCATCGGAAGTAATGCCATATTCTACCCGGGAACCTGCGTCCATAAACACCTGGCAGCCCAGAAGCTTTGCTGCTTCCAGGCAGCGAAGCGAGCCGTCAATATTGGTTTTCTGCACTTCGGATGAGTCGATTTCCTGGCGGTTTACGCCGCGCCATGCAAAATGTAAAAATGCATCTGCGTGGCCAATCTGCGGGACACACGCTACCGCCTCATCCATCTGTGCGGCGATCCGGTGCAGGTGCTCATGCACCGGAAGACAGTCTGTTTTTTGCGACTGCGGGCGCACCAGGCAGTAAACCTCTGCACCCTCTTCCAAAAACCGCTCTGCCACATGGCTTCCAATAAAACCAGTGGCTCCGGTCATCACAATCCGTTTTCCAGAAAGATTCTGTATCATGTTTCCTTACTCCTGTTGTTTTCTGCCGTTCCTGCGCTTTCACTCCATGCCAGATTCTGTGCAGGCACTGCATGAATCAGTAACGTTTCTTCTTCCTTGCGGCATCAGAGCTGCTCAATCCGGTTCGTGCGCAGGGTCATGACCTCCACACCCGCACCAAACTTTGTTTTTATGATACCCGCGATCTCATCGGTATAACCCGGTGCCACGATCAGCACTGCATCCACCGGCTCTTCAAAATAATGGTCCGGTGCCACGATCGGCACATGGGAGGCCGGTGCAAAACGCCCCTGTTTAAACGGAGCAGAATCGATGATGTAAGCCAGCGACTCCCCAAGACCGGAGGTCGATGCCAGAGTAAAGCCCTGATGGCTTGCTCCCCACATGGCAAGGCGCCTGCCTTCCTGTTTCAAACGTTCAGTCAGTGTGCGGATTTCTCCGGTTACCACGGCATAGCCGTCGGTCAGAGGGGTGATGATGCCTGCATCTGCAGCGTCTTCACGCTGTGCCTTCGCTGTTTTTTCTGCATGTTCTTTCTGTGCACCAGTTTCTGCTTCCAGACATTTCGAAGTTGTCTGTACACCTGATGCTGCGCGTTCCAGACCCGCAAGATCATCCTGCTCCATTTTCCCGTCTTCCGGCATAGCAGTCTTTCTCACCACCATGGAAAGCGTATCGCGGTTGATCATTTCCTCCTCGAGCACCTCAAAGCCGCAGTGGTTTAATAATGCACGAAGTGTATCAAACGTGTAATAAGCAATATGGTCGCGGATCAGCTCATAGTAGCTTTCCTTCTCCAGAATGTATTCCAGGCTCGGCACGGTGACCAGGCCCATGCCGTCCTCAGCCAGATTGTTCCAGATGGCTTTCAGCATAACATCCGGTCTTGGCTGGTGCTCTAAAAAGTTAAAGGATAAGAACACATCAAACGGCTTTTCCGGCACGCTCCAGCCACGCTCCGGCAGCATGGAGGCTTCCCCGGAATGGCCAAACTTCTGGTCTTCCCGCTCCGGGAACTCTCTCCAGACACGAAGGCCATCAGCCTGCGCTGCCGCAACCAGATCTGCCTTGTGCTCCATTCCGTAGATCTCAACCGGAAACTCCTGTAAGAATTTCAAAAATTCGCCACGTCCGCAGCCTGCCTCCAGAAAGGTTTTTCCCTCCAGATGGTAGGTTTCGATCAGGTGGCGGTACTGGCTCGTCCGCAGCTCCCGCATGGTGGAAGAACCACCACCGGCACGGATCACATCGCGGTAATAAGCCACCGGTTCACAGTCAAACTGAACCAGTCCGCAGCCACTGCACTGGTGTAACTGAAGGGCAATGCCCTGATCGTCCTTCACTTCATCCACATCCGGAATATCCTGGGCCGATGCCGGTGCATTTTTTAAATTAAAGAGACTCTTTTCCGGCAGGATCTTCCCGCAGGCTATGCAATGTTTCATAAATTCCCTCCGCAAATGTCCTGACAGGCCGCCAGCTGGTTTCCCGCAAAAGCTTGCTGATATCCGGCATAAGGTCTGCCGGACCCTCCGCATTCTGCGGCCGCTCCCCATAGGTAAAGCTTCCCCGGTGTCCGCAAAGCGCATGCATCTCTTCAATGTAACGCCTAAGCGGTCTGGTATCGGTACTGCCAATATTATAGATGCCAGCCTTTCCTCCGGTTAACAGTGCAACAAGCGCTGCGGCTGCATCGTCGATATAAAGAAAATTCCAGTTCTGTGTACACTCACCCAACTTCATGCTGCCGCCCTCCAAAAAGGTGCGAAGGCAAGACTGCACCAGTGACCACGGATGGTCCCCAGGGCCGTACACGCTGTATATCCTCGTATGAATATACTCCATATTCTTACGTTTGCAAAGTATTTTCGCTTTTTCGCAAAAATCAACCTTTGCCTTGCCATATTCAGACACCGGGTGACAGGGAGTGTCCTCTGCCACCGTCTGGTGCCAGACTCCGTACTCTGCCTGAGATCCGGTAAATAAAAAACGGCGGCAGCCAAGCGCTGCTGCTGTCTCTATTGCATCCAGGGCATACGTGACATTTTTCTGCTGCACGTCACGTTTGGTCCGGTTCTCACTTCCTGCGCCATCCCAGCCGATATGGATCCAGGCATCTGCAAAAAAGCCGGCCAGCTCTCTGATATTTGCCAGATCAAGTGGACGGATGGCAAGTGTTCCGCAATCTATGCCCTCTGCCATCTCCTGCAAATGCTTCATATTAGAAGAAGCGGGGCGGACCACCGCAAAAACCTGGTGCCCCGCCTCTAAAAGTTGTCTTACTGTTGCCGCGCCGATAAAGCTGGTCGCGCCTGTTACTACAATTCGCATTATTTTATCCTCGGAATGATCATCAGTTTGTCCATCTCCTCATCCGGAAGGAATGGGGAAAGATCCTCAAGCGGCGGAGATACTAAAGTACCGTCCGGCAGACGCTTTGCAGAGGACTTCGGCTCAAAGTTCTGGTCCGTCGTCACAAACAGCTCACAGATAGCCGGTCCTTCCATGGCCAGAGTCTTTTCTACTGCATCAGCCAGCTCCTCATTGTGATATGCTGCCACATACGGATAACCGTAAGCCGGGGCAAGCTTTGCCATATCCGGGAAGCTTAAGTCGTGGCTGTCTACGCCGATTCCGACCAACGGCTCCCCGAAGAAATTCCGCTGGGTCTGGCGGATGGAATGGTAGCCTCCATTGTTGATCAGGAAAATCTTGACCGGCATCTTGTGGTGGATGATGGTCTGCAGCTCCTGAAGATTCATCTGGATGCTGCCCTCACCGGTCAGCAGGATGATGTCGTGCTGGCTGTATCCGTCCCCCTCAAATTCCGGATCATGGGCTGCCATGCAGGCACCGATCGCTGCCGGCAGATCGTAACCCATGGAAGCGATCGCGGAGTTGGATAAGAACCGCTGTCCTTTCTTCATGATGTACGCATGTCCTCCGACCACGCAGGCAGAACCGTTTCCGACTACCGTGATCTGATCCTCGCTCAAACGGCTGCTGAGTGCTTCTACCACCGCGTAAACATTCGCCTCGCGGGTCGGATCCGGTTTTAACTGTTCTTTGCGGATCGTCGGATATTTCTCCCGGTACATCCGGCAGGTCTCGCTCCAGGTCATGCCCGGAAGGCCCTCTCCGCCGTCAAATACCGGCTTTTTGTCATATTCTTCCCGAAGAACGACTGCCATCGTCTCCATGAGATCCTTTGCGTCTGCATGAACCGGCATATCGACATGGACGCTCGGCTTTTTCAATTCCTCCGGATCTACATCGTTCATGATCACATACGCCTCGCGGGCCCAGGTCTTATAATTGTAGCCGACCTGACGGATGCTCAAGCGGCTTCCCACGGAAAATACCAGATCACTGTTCTGTACAGCCAGATTGCCCGGACGGTCGCCCATGTTGCCCGGTCTGCCCACGTACCACGGACAGTCATCGTACATGCAGTCGTTCGCATTCCAGCCAACAACTGCCGGAATTCCCAGTCCGTCTGCCACTTCCATAAAAGCATCGAACGCGCCGGCAATGCGGATTCCGTTTCCTGCATACAGAACCGGACGTTTCGCATTGCGGATTTTCTCGATGATCTCTCTTGCAAGCTCCTTGGAAACCGGTTTCGGAAGTACCTGGCGGTGCTCCCCTTTTCCAGCATAATCCTCCGGGATCGCATGAGCTGGTGAAGGCTCTGCCCAGCCAGTGCCGCCAGCCTCGTAATCTGCCGCGTCAAATCCGACTAAGTCGTCCGTATCCACATACGCACCCTGTACATCTAACGGAATGTCCAGCCAGGTCGGGCCAGGACGTCCGGAATAAGACAGATAGATTGCTTTCTCCAGGCAGTAGCGGATGCGCAGCGGGTCGATCACCATTTCGCTGTACTTGGTCATGCAGTCGATGGATTTTACAATATCAAACTCCTGGTCACCCATGGCACGGATGCCAACGCCGGACCAGCGTGCAGTCGTGTCGTAGCGCACCTGACCGGATAAGACCAGCATCGGAATAGAATCCAGCCAGCCGCCAACCACGCCGGTGATGGCATTGGTGCCGCCAGGGCCTGTTGTCACACACAGTGCACCAATCTTGTTGTGGATTCTCGCATAAGCCTCTGCCGCGATCGCACATGCCTGCTCATGATGCTGGTACAGGCAGTGCAGCCCTTCCTGATGGCCCAGTGCATCGTTCAAATGCATGGCACCTCCCCCTGTAACCGTAAAGACCTGGTTGATGCCTGCCTCAACCAGCTTTCCGGCAATGTAATTCGATACCTTGATCTTCATTGGGAATCTCCTCCTGTTTTCGTCAATAGCATAAGTATAGCATATTATCCCGCATCCTGCACCCAGAAATCTCGACTGGCAGCGCATGCCTTTCTTTCCAGTAACCTTCACTTTTCAAGCTGTATGAAATCCGCTATAATCGGCACCGTAATGCAACTGCGGATTTTCGGCCAACCTGCAAACTGGCTTCGTCCGTCTGTAGCTCCTGCTGCTTTTGCAGACCGCACTACAGACACCAGACGGCTCCGGTTTCCACAAGAAAAAAGGAGAGTAACAAAGTTATGAACAAACATTGCAAATTACTGGCTGTATTATCCACCGCGGCAGCAATGTCAGCGGCAACCCCTGCACTTGCGCTTTCCATTCCGGGCAGCGTTTCCACCGTCCTGGCTGCAACAGCCGGATGGCTCACAGAAGATGGTGAGCTCCGCTACAAAGACAGCGAAGGCTACTACCTGACTGATTCCTGGAAAAAGAAAGACGGCGAGTGGTATTACTTAAACGAAGACGGCTACCTTTCCCGTTCCTGCAGAATTGATGAATATTATGTAAACGAGGAAGGCCGCCGTGTCATGAACCAGTGGATCAGTGAAGCAAACGAGGATGAGTGGGACTCTGAGGCCCCGGATACTTACTGGTACTACTATGGAAAAGACGGAAGAAGCGTCATCTCCAAATGGCAGGAGATCGGCGGAAAGAATTACTATTTTAATGAAGAAGGCCACATGCAGACTGGCATGCTAGAGTTAGACGGCGCAACCTACTATCTCGGCGAAGAAGGCGACGGAGTCATGAAGACCGGCTGGATTGAGCTGGAAAATGAGGACGAAGAACTGGATCAGGATACTGTATGGCATTTCTTTGACAACAATGGCCGCATGGTCATGAACCAGATCGACCGTAAGATCGGTGGTTCCTACTACACCTTCCAGAACGGGATCCTGCAGACCGGATGGTTCCGCCTGCCGGAAAGCGCTGACAGCGCAGCAAATGCTGCTCCGGCTGCTGGCAACGCAAACGCTGAGATCAGCGCTGACGCTGAAACTGCAGGCGGCTCCAACGCTGAAGCAGGCGAAAGCAGCACAGACGCAGGCGATAGTTCCAACACAGTAGCAAGTGACAGCAACACGGACCGCACACAAACCACTGCACCTCGCATCGCATCCTACCAGTTCTATGAGAACGACGGAAAACGAGGAAACGGCTGGTACCAGATGGAAGGCGCACCGGAGATCAGCGAGGAAGGCGAGACCTTTATCTTCTATATTAAGAATGGCCGTCCTTACTACGCAGCCCAGGGTGTACAGGTCTTCACAGTCGATGGCAAGCGCTTCGGCTTTAACGAACGAGGCGAGCTGCAGACCGGACTTCAGAGTGTGATCACCGAAGACGGACAGACCTGTAATTACTACTTTGGCACCGATGGCATTATGAAGACCGGCAAGCAGACCATCTACGATGAAGATCTCGGCGAAAACCAGACCTGGTTCTTCTACACCGACGGTGGCAACAAGGGCCGCGGCTTCCACGGAGTCCGCGACAACAATGTTTACGTGCAGGGACTGCGCCAGGATGCAGACCGCGACCTGCGTTTCGCCCCGGTACAGTTAGATGGCGTATCCTATCTGGCAGGTACCAATGGTGTCATTCAGAAAGCATCCTCCTCTTCCAAATCTGCGGCAAAGCCGGAGCTTGGAAATGGCTATAAAGATGTGAAAGATTCCAACGATAAGATCTGGACCGTTGATGTAAACGGAATCATCCAGGAGTAGAACAATAAACCGCAACCTGAAACCATACAAACGATTTATCTGTACAAATGAAAAATAAGAAGATTTCATCCGTTCACACAGAGAGGGCATGTCGCTGGCATGTCCTTCTATCTTTGTTCGCATCACTGTTCTTGTCTCTGCCCTCTCCTCTGCCCTCGCCTCATTTTTTTCTCTGCTCTTGTTTCTGTGCTTCCCGCTCTGTTCATAACATTTTTCTTACGATTCCACCGATTTCCTTACAATACCCCCGCGCCCCTTGCCAGTGCAAAGCAGGGCTGTTATAATGAGTTTGCAGAGAGAAAGGATGATCACTATGAAGAAAAAAGCAGGACTCACCCTCATCTTAACCATCCTGTGTTTTCTGATGAGCGCATTCCCTGCCATGGCAGGTGAGTGGCACAAAACCGCAGAGGATCAATATCAATATATCAAGGATGACGGAACCAAAGCCACCGGCCTCCTGGAACTAAAGGACGGTACCTATTATCTCGACGATAAGGGCAACCGGAAAACCTCCTACTGGCTTCGCTACAAGGGCGACTGGTATTTCTTCGGGGAAGACGGGCAAATGGTTACTGACTCCTGGGTCGACAACTACCATGTCGGTTCCGACGGACAGATGGATAAGATGCGTTAAGTGAAAACAATGAAATGAAAAACAGAGCAGCAGAAATTCCAAAGTGGGAAATCTGTTGCTCTGTTTTTTTGCATTGAATACCAGACATGTTTCTGGTGCCTCCGCTGCTTTTTTCTGGTTACTGGATATCAAACGTCATATAGGTATCTTCCGGGATCTCGGTCTCGTACATTGGCTCGCCCTTAGACTCATAAGCGCTCTTCTCATAAATCTTTAAGCTGATCTTGCGGTCCTGGAAAAATCCACCGAAGGTATCCTCTCCGGATTCGCCATAGTTGTAATCCTGAACGGCTGCCTCATCATTGATTCCCTTGATTACGGCATCTGCATACTCTGCTGCATCTGCACCACTGGTGCCATCCTTCACAACGATCGTCAGGTCAACCACAGCCTTGTCCTCATCGATGGTAAAATCGATGGAATCGGCCATCGGATAATCGTCCTCGTCCAGATAGATTTCATTTACTTCCTCGTGGAACTGGTCCATATCCAGCTCGATGTTGTTGTAGATGTTGAAATCCGGTGTATCAGCCTCGCTCGCATCCGGCTGTACAATGTTGCTCTTCGTGCATCCGCATAAAAGAAGCATGCAGCCTGCAGCTACAAGCAATGCTTTTTTACCCATTTTCATCATGATCTTCATTCCTCCTGTATTCTGTTTTCCGGCTGGCATTGTGCAGAAATCCATAACCTGCACTGCCTTCCATAACGGTTCTTTTCTGGTTTTCACTCCGGCATTTTCGCCGAAAACAGATAACATTATATACGAAAGACTTCCGTTTGAACAGTCATTTTCGAAAAATGTAAAGATTTTTCACAGAATACTCACGGATTCAGATTCCACTCACACCGCCCTGCCTATCCCAGCACGATGAGCCGCGCCACTGCCAGCGGGTCATCTTCCGGAAATGACTGGACACAGACCATGATATCGCGCACCTGCTGCACATCCATGCCAAGCATCGATGCGATGGCACCGGCCGGATGTCCGGCTCCGGAAAGTTCCATGACCTGCTTTACGCGTCCTGCCATCTCCTCTAGCTGCCCGGCAACTCCATTTGCACCGCCCAGACCAGACTGGTTCTCCGGTGCTTCTTCTGCCTCCAGAAAATCTTCCAGACGAAGCTCCTTCTTTCCGGTTTCTTCCTTATAGTATTCTTCAGACAGTTCCCAGTCCTCCTGCTGTCCCATTGTATTTTTCTCCTGCATGTTTTTCCTGCTTATCCTTCTACTTTCTTTCTATTTTTCTTTCTACATTTCTTTCGATTTATCCTTCCATCTGCCGTCCTAAAAAACCGGCCGCCGTGGATACCAGCTTTAATTCTGGCTCACCCAGTTTTTCCCGCGGGTCCCGGCTTAAAAGTGCCACCGCCCCGATGGGATCGCCCTCGCAGATGATCGGTGCGATCACCTCAGCGGTCACACCATCGATCTCCTCTCCCGCAACCGGAATAAAATTCTTGCTTTCCCGTTCCGCTATAATAGTTTCCCGTTCATGGATCATCTGCTCCAGCTGCTTACTGATCATCTTCTGCAGCACATTCTTTTTGGGACCGCCGGAAAACGCGATCACCTGGTCCCGGTCCGTAATGCAGACCAGCATACCGGTAGTCTGCGCCATGGCGTCTGCGTACTGTGTGGCAAACGCCGCCAGCTCGACCATGGGCGAGTATTTTTTCAGAATGATCTCGCCCTCACGGTCCGTAAAGATTTCAAGCGGAGTCCCCTCCCTCAGTCTGAGTGTCCTTCGTATCTCCTTCGGAATCACGACGCGTCCAAGATCATCGATCCTTCTCACAATTCCTGTAGCTTTCATAATGCTCCTCCTGCATACCGCTTATTCCGTCAAGCACCGGTTCATACCGTTTCTTAACATCCTTTCCATATCGTGTGTCTTATGGACAGTATGTGGAAACATCTGAAATTTATACATAAATTTATGCTCAAAAGCTGTATCAGCCCATCAATATCCGGTACCGATGATCTGCTCCAGCATATTTAAGCCCACGGCTTCCTCATTCCCCTCAAGCGGGTAGATCCGGTTTACAATGCCGTCCTTTGCAAGCTCATGCGCCTCGATCACATGGTTTTCATCCTGCACCAGAAATTTTCGCACGCCACCCCCGGATTCCTTTTGTGTCTCCTGTTTCATTGATTTTTCTTTCATCTCACTTGTTTTTTCCACTCTGTTTTCTACTTTTCACTGCCTGTCTCGCCATCCGGCTGCACCTCGCTGCCTGGCTGCGCTGTGCTGTCCGCCTGCACCTTGCTGTCTGGCTGCTCCTTGCTGCCTGGCTGCGCTGTGCTGTCCGCCTGCGCTGTGCTGTCCGCCTGCATCTTCTTCCCGCGGTAAGCCGCAATGACCTCCTTCATCTGCCGGCTCTCCAGCGGCTTCGCCAGATGCTCATTCATTCCCGCCTCGAACGCACACTTGCGGTCCTCCGCGAAGGCATTGGCTGTCATGGCAATGATCGGAATTGTTTTCGCATCTTCCCGGTCAAGCGCACGGATCGCCCGGGTTGCCTCAAATCCATCCATGGCCGGCATCATCACATCCATAAGGATCACATCGAACATTCCCGGTGCAGAAGCCTGAAAACATTCCAGGGCTTCTTTTCCGTTCATGGCACGGCTTAGTACTGCCCCGGCACTCTCTAAGACAAACTGGGCAATCTCCATGTTCAGTTCATTGTCTTCCGCGATCAGAATATGCATTCCGCGGATCGATGCGTTCTTTTCCTCCTGTGCCACATGTTCCTGCGCAGCAGCATTCTGGTCAATCTTAAAGGGCACTGTGAGATAAAACGTACTGCCCACGCCCGGTTCGCTCTCAAAGGTAATGGTACCACCCATTTTTTCTATCAGGTTTTTTACAATGGCAAGGCCAAGGCCGGTGCCGCCATAGGAAGTCCGCGCCGTATTGGATTCCTGCACAAACGGGTCAAACACGTGCTTTTGGAACTCCGGCTTCATGCCGATACCAGTGTCCTGGCAGATAAATTCGATCTCTGCAATATCCTCCCGGCTGCTGGTCTCCCGGCACTCCACAAAGATTTTTCCTTTATCCTTATTATATTTCACGGCATTGCTCATGATATTCATATAAAGCCGCTTCAGATGAAGGGGACTGCCAAGCAGATGCCAGTGGCGGACCTCATAATCCCTGACAACGATCTCAATTCCGCGCTCCCTGGCCTGCTTGGATACGATCTCTACCATGCCGTCCAAAAGCTCTTTCAGCTCAAATGGCCGCTCCTCCAGGGTTACTTCCCCGGATTCCAGCTTTCCCATATCCAGTACATCGTTGATCAGTTCCAGTAAAAAGCCCGATGCCTCCCGGATTTTATTCCGGCACTCCGTCTGCTTTTTCAGGTCATCCTGATAATAATCCGCCATCTCCAGCATACCGCGGATTCCGTTAATCGGAGTCCGGATATCATGGCTCATGCGCTGTAAAAATTCCGTTTTCGCATGATTTGCCCGCTGTGCCTCCCTGGCTTTTTCCTCCAGATTTCTCCGGTATTCCCAGTCACGGCGACTCTGCTCCTGCTGGTACTCCTTTGCCGCTTTCTGACGCAGCACCAGTGCCACCAGAAGCACCAACGTATACAAAATCAGAACAGAAAATACGTTGGATTTCAAATTTGTAAAAATAGAAGCTTCATTAAAATACACATAAATATAGTAATTCCGCCCAACAGCCCGGCCGCCATAGTAGCCGGCAGAATCCGCATGAATATGGATCAGCTCACCAGCCCGCTCATCCTGACCGCGCAGCTGCGCAAGGACCGGCTGGTCTTCCACCTGCATCCCAACCAGGGTTTCTTTATTCGATGCAATGATCCGGTTTCCATCGGTAATGGCTATGGTACTGCCTGCATAGGCACTGTAACCGGAAAGCACACTCTGGATCGACAGCTTATAATTCCGGCTGTACTGAAGCGGCGTGTGATAATAACACACAACCACACCCGGCACATTTCTGCGCGCAGTTGCTGCCAGATCCGTCAGGGAACCATCGGAAATATCCAACCGGGTCGTATAATATTTCAGTGGATAACGGGCAGCATTCAGAAGCGCCTCTTTTTTCAAATGCTCTTCCAGTTCGTCCCAGCCTTCATCATTCTGGCGATATTCACAGGTAATGTTTCCTTCTGGGTCCAGAAGAACAATTCCAGTCAGACGAAGATCTTCCGCACAAGCCTTCAGCACTTCCTCGTTCACATGGTCTCCCGCCAGTTCCAGGTCCCTTCGCACCTGGCGCACCCGCTCTACCATACGGTCCAGGCTCTTGGTCGTACTGTCTGCGTTGAATTTATCGCAGATGATATACTGACCGCCAACATAATTGATGGTATCCTGCATAACCCAGGCTGTACGTCTTAAATCCGCACGGTATGAGACAAAACCAACGCCGCAAAGAATCATAACACCAAGCAGCATCATAACACGGAAAAATCGTTTATCCTGAAAAACCAGCTTATTAATCTTCACTTTGCCCTACCTCCAGATATTTTTCCGCATCTGGCAGATAGTGCCCTATGATCTGTGCGGATGTCCCATCACGCCGCATCTGCTCCAGCGTTTCTGACAGCTGCCCGGCAAGCTGCCGGTCATCGTCCCGGTCGAATGCCACTCCGATTCCGGTCGTCAGGATTTCCTCGTCCAGAATGCGGAAATCTGCCCCGTAGTCCTTCATGTACTGGGCGATGGCAGTCTCATGGGCCGCGATGGCATCTACATAGCCTTTTCCTAATGCCGTGTAGATCAGCTCCCGGTCCTCAAAGCTGTATACACCTTCCAGCTCCGGAACTTTGCCCTCATGCTTTAAGAAAATATCCTCCGGCTTTGTGGTCGACTGGACTGCGATCATCTTTCCTTTCAGATCATCCAGATGGTAGATCTCGCTGCGCCGGTCCACAGCCACAACCTGGCGGCTTACCATATACGGTCCGGCCCAGAGATAACGGTCCTCCCGCCCATTCATCGAAAAACAGCCCCAGACACAATCCACGGCTTTTTCCTTCAAAAGACGGTCTTTTTCCTCCCAGTCTATGCCGACAAACACAGCCTGGTAGCCCATCCGCCCAAACGCCTCCCGCGCCAGTTCCACATCGATTCCGGTTGGGGAACCATTTTCATCCATATAATTATAGGGCGGGTATACATCACTTCCTACGATGATTTCCGGACGATGATCCACCTGTCTGGTCCCAATCGTCGAAGAAGTACAGCCACAGACCAGACACGCTCCCAGCCATGTCAACGCCAGAATCCTGAACATTTTTTTCATATCACCAGTTCCTTTTTTTCTGATATTTCTGAACTGCCACACATTTTATAGAAATATCAGGGATTTTCATTCCTTACTTCCTATCATTATAAAAAAAATCGATGCGTTTTGTCCATTGCGTTTTCCGGTAACGTCGTTCATTTTCTGACAAAAGCATGCACGGAAATGACAAATATTTTTTTGTCTTATCATCCGTTATTCCAAAGTCTCCGAACCCGTGACTTCCCTGTTCTCCCCGGTCTACACAGTTCCAGGCTCAGCCAGCGCTCCTAACTGTCCAAGCATCGTCCGCGCAAGCTCCATCATCGCCGCGCAGTCCTTCTGTTTCTTTCTGCGGTCCACATATAAGAAATACGGCTGCTCCGCCATGGCAAACTTTAACTCCCCGCCATAGGAAGCGACAAAATCCGGGATTCCTTCTGTATTTAATTTTGCGTTCTGGTACATGGTCAGGCGGATTTCCTGCCGGTTGATGCGCACCTCGGTCACATAGGCCTTGTGTGCCATGGCCTTTAAGAGGGCTACCTGCAAAAGATTTGCTACCGCCTTCGGAATATCGCCAAAGCGGTCCATCAGCTCATCCTGCATATCCAGATACTCTTCCTCATTCTCGATGCCGGAAATGCGCTTGTACACATCTAGCTTCTGATACTCATTCTTAATATAGGAAACCGGAATGTAGGCATCCACATCGCACTCCACCGTAGAAGTAAAGTCTTCCGTCTCGTCCCGGCGCCCCTGGATCGCCTGCACGGCCTGGTTCAACAGCTTGCAGTAAAGGTCGTAGCCCACCGCTTCCATGTGGCCATGTTGCTCCGCACCGAGGACATTGCCCGCTCCGCGGATCTCTAAGTCCCGCATGGCAATCTTGACTCCGGAACCAAGCTCGGTGAACTCACGGATCGCCTGCAGGCGTTTTTCTGCCTCTTCCTTTAACAGCTTGTCACGCTTATACATCAAAAATGCATAAGAGGTCCGGCTGGAACGTCCCACACGACCGCGCAGCTGATACAGCTGGGACAACCCCATGCGGTCCGCATCCTGGATGATCATGGTGTTGGCATTGGGGATATCCAGCCCCGTCTCAATGATCGTTGTGGATACCAGCACATCGATATCGCCGTTCACAAAGTCAAGCAGGATCTGCTCTAACTTATGCTCCGGCATCTGTCCGTGCGCATAAACGACCGTGGCATCCGGCACCAGCTCCTGCACATGGTGTGCCACTTCCTCGATGTCCTTTACCCGGTTGTATACATAGTAAACCTGTCCGCCGCGTGCCAGCTCGCGGTTCACTGCCTCGCGGACCATCTCATCGTTATGCTCCATGACGTAGGTCTGGATCGGTACACGGTCCACCGGCGGCTCCTCCAGCACACTCATATCGCGGATGCCGACCAGGCTCATGTGCAGCGTCCGTGGGATCGGTGTTGCTGTTAAAGTCAGCACATCGACATTTTCCTTCATCTGCTTGATCTTTTCCTTGTGCGCCACGCCGAAGCGCTGCTCCTCATCGATGATCAGAAGACCAAGATCCTTGAATTTCACATCCTTGGAAAGCACACGGTGGGTACCGATGACAATGTCCACCTGCCCTTTTTTCAGATCCTCAATCGTCTTTTTGATCTGCCCCGGCGTGCGAAAACGCGACATAAGCTCAATGCGCACCGGAAAATCCTTCATGCGCTGCACAAAGGTATTGTAATGCTGCTGCGCGAGAATGGTCGTCGGCACCAGGTATACTACCTGCTTGCTCTCCTGCACCGCCTTAAAGGCCGCGCGAAGGGCAATCTCGGTCTTGCCATAGCCCACATCCCCGCAAATCAGGCGGTCCATGATGCGGCGGCTCTCCATGTCGCGCTTTGTATCTTCGATCGCCGTCAGCTGGTCCTCCGTCTCCTCGTAAGGGAACAATTCTTCAAACTCCTGCTGCCATACCGTATCCTCGCCGTACTGGTAACCGCCCAGCTCCCGCCGTGCCGCATAAAGCTGCACCAGGTCCCGTGCGATCTCCTTCACGGCCGTCTTGACCTTCGCCTTCGTGCGGTTCCACTGCTCCCCGCCCAGCTTGTTTAACTTCGGCGCCTTCGCATCGGAGCCCGCATACTTCTGGATGCCATCCAGCCGGGTTGCCGGAAGATAGAGACTGCCGTTGTCCGCATACTCCACTTTCAGGTAATCTTTCACGACACCGTCACGCTCAATCTTCTCGATTCCGCGGTAAATACCAAGACCGTGATCCTCATGCACCACATAGTCCCCCACGGAAAGCTCGGTAAAGCTCTGGATCTTCTTGCCCTCATACGAGGTCTTCTTCCGCTTGCGCTTTTTCTTCTCCTTGCCGAACATGTCGCCTTCGGTGATGACCGCAAACTTGATCTGCGGGTACGCAAAACCACGGTGCAGGTTTCCGAAGGTCACCAGGATCTCGCCCGGCTGCACCTGCCGCTCCTCATCATCCGTGCAGAACGCACTTAAGTCATACTCCCGCAGGTCCTCCGCCAGACGGCTGGCACGCGTGCGGGAACCCGACAACAGGATCACCCGGTAGCGCTCCTTTTTCCAGCTGGTCAAATCCTTGATCAGCATCTCGAAGCTGTTCTGGTAAGAATTCATGTTCTTAACATCGAACGAGAACCGCGCCTCGGTCGTCATGCCCGGAAGCTTCTGCTCCAGACCGGTCAGATAAACCGTATCCTTACGCTGCGCCCTTGCCAGAATCTCACGCGCCGGATACAAAAGCCCGGTCTGTCCCGGAAGCAAATATCCCTTCTCCAGACGGTGCTCCATACTCTCCCGGAACTCCAGCTCCACGGCCTCGCCCTGCTCCTTTAAGCGCAGCGGCTCATCGAGAAAGATCATGCTGCGCTCAGGGTCAAAGTAATCCAGAAACGAAACCGTTTCCTTATTAAAATACGAAATCCAGGCATCCAGGCTGGTCTGTGTCAGACCTTCCCCGATGCCCTCTGTCAGTTCCTGTGTAATTCTGGTAATGCGGTACGCTTCCTCGGTACTTCCCTGCTTTCTCAGCTTTTCCGCAAAGGTCTTCGCCTCTTTGCGGATGCGCTCCACACCTTCCTTCGCCTGCTTCTTCGTCAGCACGATCTCCGTAGCCGGGTAGATGTCGACCTCATCTAACTGCTCGATGGAACGCTGGCTCTCGATATCGAACGTGCGGATGGAGTCCACCTCGGTGTCCCACAGTTCAATGCGCACCGGAAGCTCCTCCGTCAGCGGATAAATATCGAGAATGCCGCCCCGCACGGAAAACTGCCCCATGCCGTCCACCTGCGCCATGCGCTCATAACCGAGCTCTGCCAGGCGGATTTTCCACGCTTCCAGATCCAGCTCCTGTCCCGCTTCCAGATGCAGCACCTGCTCCTCCATGCAGGCAAGCGGAAGCAGATGGTCCATAAGCCCGTCCATGGTGGTCACCACCACGCCGCCCGCATCCTCCATCAGATGACGCAGCACCTGCAGGCGCTCCCTTGTGATTAGGTTTCCGTGAATATCTGCACTGTAAAACAGCAGGTCCTTCGCCGGATACAGCCACGCATTCTCCGTAAAGCAGCCGAAATCCTCATAAATTTCCTTCGCCCTGGCATCGTCATAGGTCACAACCAGCTTCCACGGACGCTCCGCCATGGTCTCGTGCATCAGGTGTACCTTCTGGGAATCCAGACAGCCGCTGACCTGCACCGGTCCCTTCTTCTTTTTCAGACTCTCCTGAAGCTGTTCAAACTCCGCCAGCTCTGTAAGTGGATTTGCAAATCCTCTGCTCATGATACCTACTCCGCTTTCTTTTTGGCGTTATAATGATTCATGGCACGCTCCGCTCCTGTCGTCATCATCATGACAGCCGCCTCAGCCGCCTCTTGAAACGCCTCATCCATCACCTTCTGCTCCTCCGCGCCAAAGCGGCTCAGCACATAGTCCGCCAGATCCATCTTCGGCGGCTTCGCGCCGACGCCAACCTTAATGCGCGGAAACTCCTGCGTTCCCAGGTGCGCGATGATGTTCTTAATGCCATTGTGCCCGCCGGCACTTCCCTTTAACCGGATGCGCAGCTGCCCCGGTTCCAGGCTGATATCGTCATAAATGACAATGATCTCCTCCGGATCGATCTTGTAATAATCGACCGCCTCCCGGATGCTCTCCCCGCTTAAGTTCATAAAGGTCTGCGGCTTCAAAAGAAGGACCTTCTCCCCCTCGATCACGCCCCTGCCGCACAGCGCCTTGTGCTTGCGGTCGCTCACATCAATATTGTATTTGTCGGCCAGCACATCGATCACCGAAAAGCCGACATTGTGTCTTGTTTTATCGTATTCCCGTGTGGGATTTCCAAGTCCTGCAATTAAATACATCATTTTATCCTTCCTATAATTGTTCAGCAATAACCCGGCACCGTTTTTTACAAAACGCGATTCCATATGCCAGAATATCACTGCGACCGTCATTTTTCAAACGGTCCGCATATCTTCGGTCTTTAATCTGCTCCATCGCCTTTTTACAGGCATTTTCCAAACCGGAAAAATCAGATGCGTACTTTAACTCAATCACAATTCCCATATCCGGATCTTCCGGTTCGATCAGAATATCACTGAATCCATCGCCAGACTCTGCATTTGACAAGATCAGCCAGTCAGACTCACTGCGCAGCAGGCCGAGCAGCAACCCATGATAAAATATTTCTTTTTCCTCATTTCGTGCCTTTGTATCCAAAATGCTGATCATATTGTTCAGAATCCTTGTTAACTGCTTTTGAATTTCATCGGAATCCCGCTCCAGAAATGCCTTACAAAATGTTTGCATGGATCCCGTGTCTTTTCTGATTTTTTCTTTAAACCACTCCTGTATCTGGGTGATATAAACCTCCCGCACCTCTCTGTTTGGAATAGCCAGCCGATAAATACCATTTACAGGTTTTCCGATCCTTGTCAGATAACCGGTCGTAAACAGCACACTCCATAAATTGTCAATGCTCTGATCAATCTCGTCATACGTTAATTCCAGACGTATTTCTTTTTCCACGGATTCCCCGGCAATCAGCCGTTCCATTTCATCACGCGTTGTCTTATCTGCCCTGTTCACAAACCGCTTCACCAGATCATTCCCACTGGTATTGATCCAGTAGGATTGCGGCTGCGCCCCCGGTTCTCCGCGAAGCCTGTCCACATGATTGATCACATCCCATGGACAATAAACATCTGCACCGCCAATATGATATCCATCGTACCATTCTTTTGTTTCCGCCTGATGTTCTTCCAGGTGATACGTCTCCAACAATTCTGACACTTCCTGTTCCGTAAAGCCAAATTGTTCATCAAAACGGGCATCCGTAATAGCGAGTACTTTAAAATTATTCAGTCCTGTAAAAATACTTTCCTTCGATACCCGCAGACATCCCGTCAATACCGCAAACTGCAGCGCATCATTGGTTTTTAAAGCCTGTCCGAATACTCCACGGATCAGGGAAACCATTTCCTTATAATAACCATGCTGGAATGCTTTGTCCAGTGGAACATCGTATTCATCAATCAATATTATGGTTTTCTGTCCGTAATGTCTGTATAAAAGCTGTGACAGTAGCTGCAGACTGGACACAAGAATTGTCTCATCCATAGTATAACGCCCATAGTCAAGCGCAATCAGGGCCTGATACCTGCTTTTTTCATTTTCAGAAAGCTTTTTGCTATCTGATAAAAATAAAAAGCGCTCCGCTTCCGCAGCAACCAATTCTGTCAGGCGATACTTTGCATCTGCAAAAGTAAGACCATCCACATTCTTCAAAGAAAAAAACACCACCGGAAACCTTCCCATATAGGCATTGCAAAGTTCCTGATTTTTTGAAATGTCCAAACCGTCAAACAAAGAACGATCTGCTCCTATTTCAAAAAAGCAGCGAAGCATACTCATATTCAAAGTCTTTCCAAAACGGCGCGGCCTGGTAAACAGATTCACCTCTCCCCACTGTTCCAGAAGCTGCTCGATCAATGTGGTTTTATCCACATAATAAAATCCATCTTTCCGGATTTTCTCGAAGCTGTCTACCCCAACCGGCAATTTTAATAATGAAGATTTCATGGCTCATATTCCCTTCTATGCTGCTTTCTGTAAACATGGTTTTTTATAAATATAGAATAGCAAAATTCGGAATGTATTGCAATGAGAACGGCTCGA
>ULSV01009571.1_pt1 | contig 28538 bp, 27 predicted proteins | sample 1956991 | NCBI WGS metagenome assembly ULSV01 (sample SAMEA4835717, study PRJEB28245) | human gut metagenome | biome: gut microbiome; material: fecal sample | place: Denmark | collected 2008 | reverse complement strand
ATATATTTAAAAATCGTGTCTTTTTTATTGACTATAGTCCAGAATCTAACTTGTCATTTGGAAGTCCATTGTTCACCATATAGTTATACAGCTTTGTGGCTTCTCCAAGTTTTCCTGATAACTTCGCCTCCATCATGGCATCAATGACTGTTTTGAATTGGGAACTTTCCACTTCTTCCTCTTTCTCCCAGAATTCCTGCGAGATCGTGTCGAATGTTTCAATATCATCCTCTCCGTATGCTGCTTTGTACATACTTCTGATTGCACTCTCAATATTTTTCTGGCTGTATTTCTTCCGCAGTTCATCCAGTTTTTGTGTGTATGTATCATAATCCTTTTTGGCGTATGCTTCCACTGCCTCCATTGCCACGCTGTCTTTTTTGATTTTTTCCTTTTCTTTGCTTCCCAACTGGCTTTCCATTTTTTCGTTGGAAATCCCTGCATTTACCATCTCGTTGTAAATTCTGGTTGCCAGTTTGTCATTGCCGCTCAGTTTGGCGTCGATCATCATTTTTACATACGCAGAAACATTCTTTTCACTGCCTAAGGCGTATGTCAGCTTTTTGTTTTCGTACTGTGCTTCCAGCCCCATCGCTTGATTGATGACAGTATTTTTGATTGCTTCCATATCACGTTTCGCACTGGCAATAGGCAAACCTGTCGCTTTGGAAAGACTGGCTGCTGTATTGGCAAGCACCGCTGCAAATGTATATGGGCTTTCTCCTTGTATGTATTGCATCAGCACATTTCCACTTTTGATGATGTCATTTACCCATCCAATATCTGTCCTCTGCACGGTAAACCCCTGCAATGCGGAAAACACATCCTTCAAGTATGGAATATAGGTAAAAGGATTTGTATTCTGTCCCACGTTGGAAGATAAAAACGCCATGATCTTCTCTCCGCCACTCTCTGCCTTTTCATAATCTCCCCGAAAAGCTTCCAGCCATTTTTCCGCCCATGTTTCATCGTCGTCATCATCCCGCAGCGCATCCACCACCGCCGCAGCCGCCGCAACCGCTACCGCGTTGAACGTCAGTGTCACAAATGACCGCACCACCTTGTTTCTGTTCTCTTTGGTGTTGTCCTTCATCAGTGCCACAATGCTATTTCTCATCATGTTGTAAGTCTTGATTGGTTCCCCCATGAAAGATGTCGTCATTTGTTTGTATATGGTCTTTTCCCGCATGATCTGACTTCTATGCAGCATACTGTCTACCACCTGCGTACGGTTGATAATTTCGGAAAACCTCTCTCCTACTTTCCTGTCAAATCGTTCTCCTTTCAAGTCCGGGTATTTATCACGTGTTTCCATTTCTACCGCTTTCCAGATTCTGCCCCATGTGAATTTATCTCCCCAGGAAGCCATTGCCATACTGTAATCAGAAAGTTTTCCGAGGATGCTCTGTCCCCTTATCCTTTCCTCAAGTCCTCTGGCAATGTTCATGTCATAATGCCCCCATTCCTTCCACTGTGCTATGGGTGCATATTCGTATATTTTTTCAAAGTCATTTTTTCCTTTTGAAAATGCCATCATCAGATACTTGGGAGAGATCATGTCTGCCGCCCGGACAATGCTCACCGGCTGTTGAATCGCTACTCGCAAGTTTGCCCCAACACTTGCCCGCTTCATGTTGGAAACCAGTGTTTTTGTAATGGGTGCTTTTTCTCCTGTGTTTACGCTCTGAATATCATCCAAAAATTTACCAATGTAGGAAATGGCTCCTCGTCCCATAGTTCTTACGATTTCCTTTTTTACACTTTCTACTTCCTGTACGCCTTCTTCCCTGCTGTGTTTTTTGTATCCCATAAATTTATTCCAGTCTGAAATCACAGGTACAAAAGCGTTGTAGCTGCTCATCTGGTCGATCTGCCTTGCAAATACCGTGAAAAAGTCCTCTATTACAATGGGGTTTTTCGCCTGGTCGTTTGTTGGTCTTGTCATACCGATGTTGACAATCGCCTTTTGTTTCTGGTTCGGATCGCCAAATACATTGTTGATGTAGTCTTTGTCGCTGCTGATCGGGAAATATCTCTGGTCATTGAATTTTTTATACCCAAACATTTCCATGCTCGTTTCATTCCCCCAACCGCCGACCACGTTGGAAAGGAAGTCCTGGGCTTTTTCCACCACTTCTTTTTGCTTGTCCGTCAGCGTGTTGAAAATATCTTCCAGCTCTTTTCTTGACGGCTGATAAGGCTTGAAATTTTCCAGTCTGGTTTCCGCCTCTTTCTTCGTCATGCGTTTTAATTTGTTGAAGGCTGTTTTGAAGCCACCTGTCAGCAAATGTAAAATCCCCTGATTCCTTCTGTATGTGGCATATAGGCTCATCACTTCCGCAGGAGTCATATAAATATCTCTGCCGCCGATTTTGTATAATGTCGGTGTTGCCGTACTCCATGCAGCCGCTTCCTTTTTGGCAACAATACCGGAAATGAATTTCTCTGCTTCCGCTTCGTGCCGGATTTTCCGTTCAAATCCTTCTTCTGTCGCTTTAAATAACGTGTTTCTTACAGAATCCCCCATGCCAGTGAAAAAACTGTATGGATCTACCAAATCCATATTGAAGAAATCCAAAACCTGTCTGGTCCGTCCTTCCTGTATCGTGTTTTTCATTTTCTGACTTTCTGACAAAAATTTCTCACTGACTTCTCGCACTTCCACCTGTCGGAATAATGAAATAAATTTATTGGCGTTTGTAATCCGCTTATGGATGCTCCGCAATATATCCGCCAGTTCTTTCATCTCATCTGCCGGAAGGTTTTCCAAATCAAATCCATTCGGATATTTACCAATGAATTCATTCATGCTGTCAATGGTCTGTTCATCATGCTCCACAAAAAAATCTGCTTCTTCTTTTCCATCCTTTGGTCTGAACCGTTCCAGATCTTTGATTGCCTGAAACAGATCGTTTTGCATGATCATGATTTCTCCATCACTTGTCCCGATTTTTGTCAGAAGTTCCTTCAGTCCCTTTGTCATTTCCTCCGGCACATGATAGGTGTCTGTTGGCTTCGTGATCCATTTCAGCATTTTGTTTGTTTCCTGCTCCACGACCCGGCGATACTTTGCGTATTTCCTTCTTTCGCTCTGCTTCTTCTGCCGATCCTGCAACTGAAATTTTGCTTCTAACAATCTGTCGTATTTTCTAATGGCTCTTTCTCTTTGTTTTTCTTTGCTTTCTTTTAACCTTTGTACTTGTTTTTTATAACGATTGATTTCTTTATTGTTTTCTCTCAAGATTGCCTGACAAGCCTGTACCCAAAGGTCTTCTCTTTCCAGCACTTCATCCATTCTCTGTTTTAGTTCTTTTTTGTCTTTTTTCAGTTCCCTGATTTCCGCCGCTGTCTTTTTCCCCTCTGCTATCAGCCTTGCCAGTTCTGTTCTTTGCGCCTCCACCATACTGTTTTTATGTGCTTTCCACTGTGTTTCCAGCTTCTGACGCAATTTGTATTTTTCTTCCAGCAGAACATCCACCTGATGGATATATTTTTCTCTTTCCGCTGCCAGCCTCTTGTTTGCTTCTGCCCTTGCTTTCTCCATCTGTTCTTCATGCCGCTCTTTCATTTCCTGCCGCATTTTGTTTTTCGCCGCTTTGAGCTTCTGATTTTCAATCTGTAGCTGCTCTACCTTCTTTTCGTATTTGTCCGCAAAGGTAGGCTTCTGCATCTCGATGTCAAAATACATCTCCCACAGATCATAAGCCGCATCCATGGCGTATTCGTCCAGATTCATGCCATAAGGGTTTTCGTAGATAGGCTGTAAACTATCCACAGTATTGGCTAAATCTATGAGAATATCTACCTGTGTTTTTACGTTTCCTTCTTTCAATAACCCCGGGTATTTTTCCGCCATCTCCTGATAAAACACATCCGCCGGAATGCCGCTCTGCCTGCTCAAATTCAGCTTCCCGAAATTCCGCTTCCTGAATTCGATATATCCTCCATAATATTCCAATTCTTCCAGCATGCTGTCTGTCACTTTGATTTTTGTCTTGCGTACTTCGTTCTTGAAGTCCTTGTACGCGTCGGAAAGGTCTGTGTTCAAAACCTTGCTTTCGGATAAAGCGTCATACGCCAGCTTCTGCAATGCGCCCATGACCTGCTGGAAATCCACTCTGTCCCCGGCATTTGCCACATAGTCCGCCAAAGCAACAAATTTTTCTGTGAAAATATCTACATCGTATGTACTGTTGATTGCTTTCAGCCACTTTCTGACGGCTTTCTTCGCGCTCACTGGATCATGTACCGCGTCTTTCGTAATTTCAAGCTGACGGCGCAGGGCTTCATTGGCTTCTTTCAGTGCTTCATTTTCTTCTACCAAAGCGTCGTAGGCTTCTTCACGGATGGAAAACAGCACGCTTTCTCCCAATTTCGTTTTTCTTCTTGTATTTCCAAAATGATCCGCCACGCTTTGCGGCAGAATGTCTGAATAAAGTATATTGACTTCCTCTAATAGGTCTTTTATACTGATGGTAGAGCCTGATAAGGAGGGGGCGGAATCGCCTCTAGCCTTGGCCGCGTTCCCATTTTTTATGGGATTGGCGGAGGGCTCTATTTTTTTTGCCTTTGCTGAATATAAAACATCTATATATTCCAGTCGGTTTGTTCCGTCAGGAAAAATGTTCACAACAAAATATGCCGGATAGCCGTTCCCCTGTTCGTCTTCTCCATATCCAAGTAAAACATATGCTTCATCTGCCTCATCCCTTTTCTTTAACCGATTGATTTCTACCGCATTTTCCAAAATTTCACCCAATTTTGTCATCATCACAGCAGTTTCTTCCCATTTTCTCTGTAAGGAATGCTCGATACCGCCTCGACCAACCAAAATTTTCCTGTCTATATCCGCATTGTAGACATATTGTTTTTCTTCCGTATTATCAGGATGATTTCTCGATCGTACACTCTGTTTTGCTATGGGATAAACATCTTTTCGCTTCTTTCCATCCATTGCGTGACTATCCAGCTTCACAACGGGCATATCCGCCTTTTCAATCAAGCTGTCATAGGAAATATCTTCCTCCCGAATGGAAAAATAAATATCCATGTCATTTATTTGAGAAACATCCTTGACTTCTCTTTTCCCTTGTGCTACGCTTTGGTCAGAGGAATCTTCTTGGATGGCGTTGACGGTATCATTGCCAACGACGGCGGTAGAAGATTCCTCTTTTAATTTGAACTTCGTTCTTTTCAAATCTTCTACATCATAAAACAAATACCTTCCTGCTGTCGTAATCCCTACAATCACTTTTGCGACATACTGGTTATCACCTGACTGTATCAGTGTTTCCCCATGCAAAAATTGAACAATTTTGTCTTTTCTATCATGTTTTAAGTTCTCATCTGCTTTCCAATTTGTTGCGGCAACAATGGCATCATCTATATATGCCGCAAGACGCATTTTATCTCCATAGGCTTCTTTATCCACTCTATACAGTCGTTCTGCATCATTAGAGCGTGTATATTCATCTCTGCTTTGTTTGTTCACATGATATTTCAGATGATCTACCACAATTCCATTCTGAAAACGAAGCAAACTTTCCACCGCTGCTTTTCTCGCTTTTTCCTTTTCTGTTTTGTTCCAGTTCTCAGTATCTACATGGCTCAAAATATCATTGTCTACCACTGCGACCTTTTTTCCATCTTCTGTTTCCCGGATAGAAAACCGCACACCTTGCACACGATTGAGCTTCCGTACTCTGCTTTCTTTGCTTCCCGCTTCATATTCCAGAACTTGAGGAATTTTGTTTTCCACTGCCTTTCGCAGATCTACCTCAAGATCATCAGGTACTACCGCTGCTGCCACTTCCGCAAATTCCACCACACGTTCCGGCTTTGCCTCAAAGAAATCTGTTGGCATTTCCTTAATTTCTTCCAAAACTCTCGCTGTCTGTTCCGCCAGTTCCATGGAAATGGGATATCCTGCTTTTTTCAGATTCTGTTGGATCTGCTGGGCACTCGGTACACCCTTTGCTTCCTCCGCCATGTTCTGAATCTGTTCACCAATATCTTCCATTTCATAAACCTCATTGATGCCAGTTTGGCTGCCTGTATTATAAATTTTTTCCAACACACCAAAAAGCCGCTGGTTCATTTCTTCTCGCAGTGCTTCGAATTCTTCCTTGGGCAAATGCTCCAGTTTTTCTCTTGCTTCCTTGATCTCACCTAAGGAAACAAATCTGTTTGCCATGGCTGCCCGCATGGTGTTTTCCCCCATAAACCCTTGGGCATTTTTTCCGCTTTTGGTCTGTGCCTGCATAGTCCGCACCAGTTCTTCCAGAAACGCTCTTGTTTTTCTGTATTCCTCTTTATCCAGCGTAGGAAACATTGGGGTCCATGCGTCTGCGTCATACACTTTGTTTCTTTCGTCTGCCGGATCAATGGCATCTTTCCGAAATACCAGAGAAATTTCCCCAAAATCCTCCGCCGTGGCATCGCTTTTTGTAATGGCAATACTCGGCATAGGAATCCCCTGCAAGTCTAAGAGTTTGCGCAGTTTCTCTCCAGTCAGGTTATGAACAGCAATCAGGTCTTTCGTTTCTTCTATGGGTTCTTTCAAGGAAAATCTATTTTCTGATTCTCTTTCTTTTCCATTGTCTTCTTTTTTTGACTGTGTTATATTTTCCATAAGAGGCAGATCGTTTTTATTTTTATAGGAGAGACGAACTTCGGTTCCAGGGACTTTGGGGTCTGCCTCTAAATTTATGTCTGAAAAAACTTGTTTTCTATTTTTTATGCTTGTCTTTTCCCCTCTCTGCATTTCCCCGGCGGTCTTCATTTCCTCTGCCAGCATTTTTGCCATTCTTTCTGTAAAATCAATGTCTTTTTGCAGCTCTGCGCCAAAAGAAGAAAATCGTCCATCTGTAACCAGACTTTTCAGTGTCTTTAATAAGCTGTCCACAAAATCCTTCAGTTTTTCCAGAACCGAAGGATTTTCTTTTTTCAGCTCTGTCACAAGGGCTCGCATGGCTTTTTCATTTCCTGCCACTTCCGCGAAAGCGTCCGCTACCATCTCCTCCAGAATCTGGTCAAAGTCGATTTCCCGCCCCTCTTGCTGGTACGCTTCCCCATACATCTTTTCATATTTTCTGACATAGGTTTCTAAATCCATGCCTTTCATAGCAGCTGCCGTGGAAAATACCGCCTGCCGCAGTCGGTCAAAGCCCTCCGGGCTTGCGTCCCTGATGAAGTGTACACTCTCATGGAATAATGTCCCGGCAAACTGTCCGCTGTCCAGCGCGATGGTGATCCTCCCTTTGTTTCTGTCAAAGGTACCCCTTACGCCTTCTTTGATTCGGTCCACAACCCATACTTCCGCTCCCGTAGTTTCACTCACCAAATTGGCAAGGGCTTTCTGCCCCTCTGTAATGGCTTCTGTTTCCAGCACCACCCCAGGGGTGTCTGTCATTTTCCCTGTCCCCTGTAAGCGCATTTCCAGATCTTCTTTCCTGTCCAGTGCGCCTGCTTCATACGCCCTGTTCAAAAGCATCTTGTCCGCTACCGCTGTTTCCGCTGTCTGTTTGATGTCGCTTTCTTTCACACCCGTCAGTCCCGCTGTGTAATATGTCTGAAAAGCAGGAATAAAAGATGTGTCCCCTCTCCGTTCCGCCTCCTCGTTGACGACCTTCTGCCCTTCGGTGTAATAGTATTTTTCACCAAAATCCCGCAGGGCTTTGTTTTCCTGTCTTTGCTCCATGGATGTATTTTCGCTGTTTCCCATCACATTTCCCTGTTCCGGCAATACATTCCCCTGTGTTGTCCCTTCCGGCACTTCTGCCTTTCCTTGGCTTCTCATGTCGTTTATTCTCTTTGTCACTTCTTTTCCCGCGTTTGTCATGGCTTCCCTTGCCACACCTGCTGGATTTCCTGCCATTTCCAGTGCGTTTCTTCCTTTCGCACGGCTCAGGCCGCCAATACCGCCGGCAATGACACCGCCGCTGGCAGCACCGATTGCCCCGCTGTATATTACTTGTAAAAATCCTTGCTGTAATGCTGTTTTCACAGCTTCGCTTTCTGTTGCGCCGTTTTCCATGGCTGTCTGTGCGATCTGCTTCATTTGGCTGTTGTCACCTAAAACAAGCGTATCCGCTACGATATTGGTAAATTCTGATGTTGCTTCTTCCAATCCTTCCGATGCGCCATGGGGCATGACTTCCCACAGAAATTTCGCCAACGCGCCTTTATCAGCGATTTTGTCGCTCAGTTCAAACAAACCGGCATACCCCAATTTCTTGGCAATGGCATTTGCGCCATATTTGAATAATCTGTCATATCCCAGTTTTTCTGTGATAGCTTCTGCCGCGCCTCCTGCCAGACCATACATGACTGCTTCGTCTGTTGTGCCGCCTCTTTCCAGTGCGTCTTTGGTGTTACCTGCTGCTGCCCCTGCCGCCATGACATAAGGTGTCGCAGGTCCCAAAAGTGCTGCCTGTGTACCCCAGTCAAAAATACCCAGACCAATATCCTTAAACACCTTATTTGCCCCGGTACTCTGTCCCATAAGCCCTTCATAAAGTCCTTCATTCATGTTCACGCCGCCCATGAGTGGGTGATATGGGTCAACGGGCTTGTCCGCTCCTTCCATTGCCAGTGCGTATGCCGCCCCAGCCGCCTGTCCAATATTTCCCACTGCACGGGCATACAGTGCCGCTGCTGTGCTTTCCTCTGCCAGCTTCTTTGCGTCTTCCTGTTTCTGCATGGCTGCCCTCTGGTTCACATCCATTTCCAGTGCGTCCAGATATTCCTGTGCCTTTTCCACCTGTCCTCTATCCCTGTAATACTTGTAAACGGCTGCTTCCCGGTCTGTCATGTAGTCATAATTTGTACGTACTTCATTACGTTTTAGCGTTGGATTGACAGTACCGCCGCCCCCGGTGTCCGGCAGGATCAGCTTACTCACATCCCCCTTTGGCGGAATCACAGTCGGCAGTTTTGCCCCATTTTCCAAAACCTTTGCTTTGTTTCTGTTTTCCGTCAATGCCTGACTGTATGTTTTTGTGGTATTTGTTTTCCGTTTCAGCACCGGATTTTCCCGTACATTCCCAAAAGAAATGATGGGGTTTACGGTTCCCCCTGCTACCTTTGGTGCTAAATCAGATGCTTTCACTCGTTTATAATTTTCCCATGCTTTTTTATAATACTCATCGTTGCCGCTATCCATTCTGATTCCAGTTTCTTCATCATACCTTGTTTTTTCTATATTCTTTTCTCTTGTTTTCCTTGCCCGTTCTCTCGTAAATTCACTGATTGCCATTTTTCTTTTCCTCCCTTCTATCTCGCCGCTGTATAATAAATATTGTTTCCTACAACTGTTTCTCTGATATATCCTTTCTCCAAATAATCTTCAAGCACATCATTTGTAATTTCCCCATAACCGGCTACATAAACACTATCTTCTGTGTGTTGATTTACGATTTTCTTTTCATTTCCATTATCTCCATCATCCCCGTCATCATCTCCATCATCCACTTTGTAATATTTCTTTCCGCTCAGTGCTTCTTGTGCTTTTTTGATCGCCGCATTTCCCTTTGCCCGTTCCACTTGCTGTAAAAATTCCAAATATCTTGTATTGTATCCCAGTTCTTTCAGCTTCCCAATATCTCCAATTGCCAAAGCATTGTCGATTGCGTTCTGTCTTTCTTCCTGCGTCATCTGCCATTTTGTATTACTTTCATTGAAATCAAAATCCCTGTCGCTTTCAAAGATTCCTCTGTCAAATTCGTTTTCATAGTTGTTCTGTCCCATTGCGGCCAGCATGGCATTGTAAGCAAAATCCCTATCCTGCTGACTGAATCCTCTTTCTGTGGCATACTGTCCAAACAACCTGCTTTCTTCCTGCTGAAGCGCTCCCATCTGGTTATACAGATCTCCCAACTCATCCCGGTATCTGCCGTATGCGTTCTGTTCCAGCTGTGGCACAACATCATTGAGCCCCTCTAAATAACGGTCGTAACTCTGCTGTGCCGCTGTCGCCCCGTAGGTACTGCCGTAACCGCCTGTCATGGCTGCTGTCTGCGCCGCTGTATCCTCCATGGCTCTTTTCCCTTCTCGGATATAACTGTCTCTATACTGCTGGTACATAGGGTCGTCCATCAAATCATATTCAAATGGATCACGGTTCCCGATTTCGTCCAGAATATCTTCGATTTCACTTTCATACTTCGGTGTCCATGTAGGCGCGTTCCCCTTGTATGCCCCGTTCAAACGGTCAAAAATCGCCTGTATATTGTCCTCCTGCGCCGCACTGCTCGGCTTTACATATGTTGGACTGTACTGTCCGCTCATGCCGTCTGTGCCGCCGCTGTAACTGCCATAATATTTTCTGATGTTCTCCGCCCGATTGTGTGCTGCATCCTTTTCCTCTTTTGTCGTTGCGTTCGCCCAGTCCTGTCTTGCCTTGATGATTTCTTCCAATGCCCCAAAGTTCTGCCGTCCCAGATCCATGTCCGCCTGTCCCAGCTTCAAATTTGGATTTTCCTTCAAATACTCTTCCAGTGTTTTTGCCATATCGTCCGACCTCCTTTTTTCTTTTCATTCTAAAGAAATCAGACGCAAACTTCCCCCAGCCCCTTTTTGTGGAAAAGGTCTATTGTCATACCTTTTCCGTCTGTGTTATATTGAACCCAAAAGGGGGAATTTTCGTGTTTCTGTTTCGCAGCGCAAAAATAAAAAAACGCATGGAAAAACTCTGGTCTTTCTGTGCGTATCACATTTCTGAATATGAAAAACAATGCTCTCAGTCTGTGCCTTCGGCTCTGCCGGATCTGAAAAAACAGGTGTGGAACATGATGGAATCTTTTTCGGATGAAATTTCCACATGGGATGACAACTCCGTTGATTATGACACCATTTCCCGTACGCTTCTTTCTCATTCTGCTTTTGACCTGCTCACCAGTGGGAAATATCATATTTCCCCCGGCATGCTCAATCCCATGTCCTGTGCAGCAAAAATCAAAACTGTTTATGAAAAAAATATGGAACATGCTGTGCAGTCTGGCACAATCACCGCGGAAGAAATGGAAGAACAATTCCGCTTCCTGCAAAAACGCATCAAAGAAATGGGCTGATATGATCGGTCCTTTTTTTTTGCATAAAAAATACCCCGCCTTCCAGCAGGGTATTTTTCAGTTTCTTCTTTTTTGGAATCCGCAGGCGGAATTCACTTCCGCCGAGGACAGAAACAGAAGTTTCAAGACAAAATGTCGCTGGAACTTCTTGTTTCCTCCTCTGTCTCCAACTTTGCGGCTTGAAGGCAAAGCCTGAGACACAAAGTTTACTCAAAACAAAAACAGCACCTTATGCATCTGGGCAGGACTTACCCTGCACCCCATCTTCCGCACATCCACTGTATGAATGGGCACTTCCATTGTTTCTTCCAGAATCCTATCCGTTTCTGCCTTCCATGTATCTCTGTCCTTCGTTGCCTCCTGCAGCTCACTTTTCACTTCTTCCGCCGCTTGGTTCAGCCGCAAAGCGTTTGCCAGCATCAAAAGCGCCGCTTCCGCTTCCATTTCCTTTCCGTACAGGTTCGCCACGCTGTCCAGACTTTCGATGATAGCTCTTTTCTTCAGTTTCATGCTTTCCCCTCCAATGCTTCTACTCGTTTATATAACTGCTGTATCATGTAGGTGTTCAGTGCCACAAATTCCCCATACCTCAATGCGTATCGGTAGTCCACGATTTCTGCCCCTTCTAACGGTACACCGCTTCTTGTTACTTCTGAATATTCCGGGCTTTTGATAAATCCCGCAAAGTCAAGGCTGGTCAGCCCATTATTTGCCAGATTTTCTTCGATGTCCTGGGCAATGAATCCTATGTGTAATCTGTTGCTTGTGCCGTTGTTCATTTTGTATGGTGTCGGCTTCAGTTCCAGAAAGAATTTTTCGTACTTCGTCATATCATAACTGATACTGTTTTTCTTCCTCCGGTCAGATGTGTTGATGGTTCCCACCTCGGCATATACCTCACGCCAAAGCCTCGATGATGTCCCCAGTCTGGATACCGCGTCTGTGCCGCAGTATAAGTTTAAGTCCGTCACATAGTACTCAATACCTGTTGTGAATACTACGTCAGAAGATGAACAGTACACGGCGCTGTTCCCATTTGTCATTCTTGCGCCCCTGTCTGTTGCAATGAAAAGACTGCTCTCTGTGGCATCTGTCATCATGATACCGTATGTCCTGCCTTCGCCGTCATCCCCTCTGCCGTACCCGATGTATCCGCCCTCGTATTTTGTATTATAGCTGTCCTCGTAAACAGTCATCAAACCGCCTAAGGCGATATAGTCCGCCAGTATCTGCCCGGTTGTGATGTTGTCCCCGTTGATTTCCGACCGTCCTCCTGTGGAAAGGTCGTTAAATGTCACAGGTCCATAGATTTCTATCTCGTCAGAAATCAGCTTTGCCATCCTGCTTGTCAGCATAAAACTGGAAGCACTACCGCCTCCAGCCACAATCCAGTTGATCTTGTCCGCCTCCTGCTCAATGATGGAAATATTCCCCTCCATATCTGCCACAGTAGATGAAATCCCATTCACTGTCTGTTCCAGCAGGGAAAAGTTCCCCTCTAAGTCCGAAACCAGAGAAGAAATCTTCCCCTGCTCCACTTGTAGACTGGTAAGCCCTTTCTCTGTCTTGATGTAGTTCTGGAAGGCACTAGGTGTATAGTTCTCTTCTGGATCGATGTTCTGGAACATGTACCGCAGTTTTTCATCCAGCAGGGCAAGATAATTGAGTATCTGCTGTCGTTCTTTTCTATCGTCAATTCCTCCCATATCCGGTAATTGGATCCCGCTGTAAATAGCCATAGCATCACCTCCGCTCGTTGCTTCCGCTGGTGAGATAAATGGTCATATCCTGCAAAATCGCTGGACCGTAGCCCGCAAAGCGTAAACGGAAGTGATCGCACCGTCTGGGAATCACAGGCACATTCACAACATTTGTACGCATGCCCCCGATCTGCTTCAATCGCTGCCATGCCTCCGTGCTGTCGTACTGGATGTAGATTTCCACTGCTGCCCCATTGGGTACCATCATGCGGATAGAAAATCTCGACACGAATTTACTGTCCGGCATATTGTAAGTAAAATCGTTTGTTTCCCCATACCACTCAATGACTTCTTCGTCCGTTCCTTCCATGGTCTTGATGGTGTTCCCGTCCAGATAGTACAGCACACTGCCGTATGTGGAAAAATATCTCCCTTTGGTGTCATCCTCCCGGTGCCAAAGTCCTTTTGCCGTGTCGTAGACAAAAAGCCCCTTCTCCATGGAAATATAGTATTTGTTTCCCATCCTTCCCGCTTCTGCTTCGCCGTATCCCGCTTCCAGCACCGCCCCCACATCCGTGGGCAATGCCCCTTGAAAACTCATGACGCTGCTTTCTGACTTGTAGTATAAAACCTCGTTGACGATACAAAGACTTTTCCCGCATCCTTTCGCAACGCCCCGCAGCATCCCTTCGACTATTTGAAAATTGGAAGGACGATTTCCATACACCTTGTAAACGGCATTTTCTTTCCAGAACATCACATAGCCTAAATAGGTGATTGCTCCCGTAAAATCCCCGTCGCTTGTTATCTTTACACCATAACTGTCACTTGGTCCCCCTTCGATACAATTAAAATTTTTGAAGTCCCATGGTTTTGATGCATAAATCTCATGGTTTTTTGAGGAACATCCCCATAAACGGTTTTCTGAAACGGTGTAAAAATCCATTTCCGGCACTGTCCGCTTGATGGTGATAGGCTCCGTCTGGCTCCCGTCCTTGTCGATTGGACCCACGATTTTGATATATCCTGTCCCAATGTCCTTGATAACCGCTGTTTTATTCAGCACTTCCACATTAAAACCGCTGATTTCCACGCCGTCCCCCTCCGCAAATCCTTCTTCGATGCCTGCTGCCTCGATTTTTACATATACCTGTCCTTCCGGGTCCAGGTCTGTTTCTGTCAAATAGGATTGTTTGTAAGTGACTGTCCCTGTGGAAGTGTAGCTGTTTTCCATACTCTCCCACTTGCCGTCTGCGGTGTTGTAAGAAATCTTATCCGGGAAAATCAGGATATATGCCCCCATGGAAAGCAGCGTCTTTTCGCTGTCCGTCACATCTCCCACTTTCTGCCCATCATAATATGCTTCTGTACCGTCCACATAAAACATCTTCTCCCGCACCAAAAGCCCGTTTGCCTTTGTCAACTTCTGTACGGTCCCTCTGGGCTTTCGGATAGACAGATAGGGGAAATGGTCAGAGGACAGGTTTTCCATGTCCACAAAAGCCCCCTGGGACGCCGTATCCAGTACGTTGATACCTTGAAAAGAAACCAGCCTGTCCGATACGGCTTCTCTCCCGCTCAGTCTTGGTAATTTCATCTCACCACCCCCTTAATGGAATCATGCCGCAAAGGTTCGTCTGTTTCGGTGTGTGTGTCTGCAAATAGTGTGCCGCGTAGTTTTCCCATGCGTCATTGTATAAGATCATACTGTCGTTGTATTTGTCGGAATCCCCGTTGTAAAAATCCATCATACTGATGAGATAATACACATACACATCCGTGAACGGAACGGGAACCACCAGTTCCCGCTCCTCCTGTCCTTCTGCAAAGGGTACAAATACAGGTTCTTCCCCTTCGTATTTGCTCAAAATATCCTTGTAAATGCGACCTTCCACCGTGTTCACCATGCGGATTTTCTCCGCGTCTGTAAAGGCGTTTGGGCGGAGCTGGTCGACGGTTGTCAAAAGTTCACGTAGGTTCAATATATTCACTCCTTTCTTTTATGAATAATAGATACCAATTTTCATTACTTCTTCTGTTATTGGTATTGCAGCCACAGATTTTCCCCATTCTATATTTTCAAAATTCATAGTTGTAATTAGTTCATCATTAATTCTGAATTCTTGACCACTCCACTCGTATACATTTGCAATTATTACAATCGGTTCTCCACTTTTTACATTTACAGTTTTTACTTCCGTTCCTTCCATTTTTGTTTTATGTCCATCTGCATCTATAAAAACTAATCTTAAATTACCATTTTTTCCAGTGTTATTTTCCAGTGTTATTGTTGCACTTAATATTTCTCCACCTACCTGAATCTCTCCCACCTTTTCCGCATATCCACGAAACGTGGTCCCTTCCGGCACTTCCACGCCCTTTGCCACAATGGCGTTTTTGATAGCGTCTTTTGTTCCCTGTAAGTATGTTAGTTTTTCTGTTGTCGTTCCCATCAGATCACCTCCCCATTGATGGCATCCAGTGTGGTGTTCAAATTTCCCAGATTGCCCAGTGTGGTGTTAAATTCTTGTTCCGTTCCTGTGTATCCGTTTTCCGCTGCCGCAGTATAGGCGCTCTTGCCGTCTGCGCCCTTTTCTCCCGGCACACCTTGTGCACCGGTATCTCCTTTTGCACCAGCTTTTCCCGTATCTCCTTTCGGACCTGCCGGACCTTGTGGTCCCTGTTCTCCTGTTGGACCCTGTGCGCCAGTGTCTCCCTTTGGTCCTTTCAATGCCGCCAGTTGCTCCTCTGTGAAATCTGCGTATGTAAATGGATCACCCTTTTCACCTTTTGGCCCTTGCTGTCCTGCATCTCCTGGATCACCTTTTGGGCCTGTCTGGCCGGCTGGTCCTTGAATCCCCTGTATGCCTTGCAGTCCTTGTTCTCCTTTTGGACCTTGCAACCCTGTGTCACCTTTCTCCCCTTTTGGACCTTGTGGTCCTGTTGGTCCAGTATCGCCTTTTTCCCCTTTCAATGCTGCAAGCTGCTCCGGTGTGAAATCGTCATAGGTGAACGGATCACCTTTATCCCCCTTATCACCTTTGATACCTTGTGGTCCCTGGCCGCCTGTGTCACCCTTTGGGCCTTGTGCCCCCGTGTCACCCTTTGGGCCTGCCGGGCCTTGTGGCCCCTGAATTTTCCCGTTATTTCTCCAATCTTTCAAAATCCCATCATAAACATAAATGTCGTATGGATCAGCACTGCCGACGCCGTATGCGTCCCCCGGTTTCGGCGTTTTGACTGCCTGTTTCAATGCATCCAGTGTCCCATAGTATCCCAGAATTTGCAGTCCTTTCCCCGTTTCTCCGATTGGACCTTGTGGGCCTGTTGGGCCTGCTGGCCCCTGTGGGCCTGTTTCCCCCTGTGGGCCTTGTGGGCCTGTTGGGCCTACCGGACCCTGCGCGCCTGTATTCCCTTTTTCTCCTTTGTCACCCTTCGGGCCTTGTGGGCCTGTTGGCCCCATTGGGCCTTCTGGCCCTTGCAGTCCTGTGTCACCTTTTTCCCCCTGCGGGCCTGTTTCTCCTTGTGGGCCTGTTTCACCCTGTGGGCCTTGTTCCCCTCTGTCGCCTTTTTCTCCCTGTACGCCCTGTGGGCCGGTGTCCCCCTTGTCACCTTTCGGGCCTTTCAGTCCTTCTAATTGTTCCGGTGTAAAATCTGTGTATCTAAATGGTTCCCCTTTTGGCCCTGTCTGTCCCATTGAACCTTGCGGCCCTTGTGGCCCTTGGATACCCGTTTCCCCTCTATCACCTTTTTCTCCTTTGTCACCCTTTGGACCTTGTGGGCCTTCCGGGCCAGTAGGACCCTGTGGACCCATGGGGCCTACGGCAGTATTGGCTTTCTTCGCCGCTTCCAGTGCCGCTTTGATGGCATCTGCTGTATCTTCCTGACGCTTTGTTTCTGCCTGTTCTCTGGCGGTTTCTGCTGCCTTTCGTTCATTTTCCTTTTCTTCTCTGACGGTTTCATTCAGTACCCGCTGACTTTCTGCCGCTACTCTGTCTGCCTCGCTGTCAATGACCTTTGATACCGCCCGTTCCAGCTGTTCCAGCTCGCTCAGGTCACCCTTATAGTCCCCCGGTGTGTCAATGGTGATTTCCACAAAAATAGGTGTCTTTACGCTTGTCCACCGTACCGCCCCGGTATCGTCAAAGGCTCTCATGTCAATGAATACCGTTCCTGTTTCTGGGAAATCCTCCTTTACCACATCCCAAAGCAGTGTGATGGTTTCCTCCTGTATACTCTTTACCAGCAGCGCCGTATTTTTTGCGCCGCTCTTATACTGCAAATCCAACCGGAATGTCAGCGCTGAAAGGTCGATCCTGTCCGCTTCATATCGCTTCATGATAAACTCTCTGCTGACGGTTTCATCATCGCCGATGACAAAAGTCTGTTCCTCATTGGGAAAGATCATCTGTTTTCCAATAATCGAGATCATAACATCACTCCTTTTTCTCTCTATTTTCCTTTATGCAAAATTGCGGAAAGGTTTGGAAAACAAATCGTTTTCCAACTTCCATCCGCAGTCGGAATTTACTTCCGACGAGGAAAACAGCGTGTTTCAAGGCATTTATGCCGATGGAATAGCTGTTTATCCCTCTGTCTTCTCGGCAAAGGCTTGAATGTAATGAGCCTTTGTCCGACAGACGCCTTTTGCGTCTGAAAAAAAGGGGGCTTTCGCCCCCTCCTCCGTTGTTATTCGTCTTTGTTTCTGTCTTCCATTTTTTCCATAAGCTCGTAGGCTGCTTCCCGCTGTTCTTCGCTGTTTTTCAGCACTTCCGCCACAAACTTTGGCACTTCCACTTCCTGCCCCCTCTGGATCAGGTAAGAACAGCCGTTGACGCACACGAAAACGTCTTCTCTTTCCGTTTCCGTCTTTGGAATCTTCACCTTGACGGTGTCTTCCTTCGCCTTTTGCATGGCTGCGTGCATGTCTCTTTCCAGCTTCGCCCGCTTCTGGGCTTCTGTCAGCTTGCTTTCGCCTTTGGCTTCCTTTGCGGTTTCTGCTGCTTCTTTTGCTTTTTTCTCCGCTTCCTGCAGCTTTTCTTTCATGGCTGCATTTTCTTCTTTCACTCCTGCCAGTTCCTCTTTCACCTGCTGCAGGGCTTCCAGCATCTTTTCTTCCATTGTTTTTTCTTTATTTTCTGCCATCTCGTATCACTCCTTTAGTTGGCTGCCGCTTCGCTGAAGCTGGATGTGCTTTCGATTCTTACCATGTATTCATCCGCCAGGATACAAGCTGTTTTCAGTGCCTTCCAGCCCGCTGTGGCTCTCTGGTCCAGAGGGTCAGAGCTGCCGCCGCTGCCCAGCTGTTTCACAATGGTCTGCAAGCCGCCGCCGGTAACTTCTGTTACGCCGTAGGCATTTTCACCAACCACCAGTGTGGAGAATACAGACAGAGAAGTACTTGCCGCATCTTCCCAGATTTTCGCTTCTGTGCTTTCCAGGAAAAGTGCGCCGCCGATTCTGCCGATTTCCCCGTTATACATGTGTTCGGGGTTTGTGTACTTGTTCCATTCTTCCCATTTTTCGTCCTGCATAATGTCGTATGCCACAAAAGGATGCACGATAGCCCCATAGCAGTTGTCACGAATGGGCGTTGCGTTCTGCCCTTTCAGTGTTGCCACAGCCTTCATGATCAGAGGCACTGTCACCATACAGGTTGCGTCCAGATTTGTTCTTTGTGTAACAGGTGTACCGTCGCTCTTAGGCGCATACAGTACATTGGTACCGGCGTTGATAACTTCTCTGGTAACTGTGTCCAGTGTTCTGCCTGCCTGATGTCCCAGCAGCTTCACCGCTTCCACCAGGTTGTTGTCGATGGCAGTCAGCAGCAGTACGTCGGACATCTGGATAAAATCGCCGTACTGCTTTACGGTGGCTTCTTTTGTTGTAACGGTCAGGCTGTTTCCTTCCGGTGTCACGCCTTCGGTGATGGCTGTCATGGCTTTTGCCAGTGCTTTGTATCTGCGGAATTCGATTTTCTTACCGCCGTTTTTGGGGATGGGTCTTTTTTGTCCCAGCTGGTCATGCACCAGGTTTGGCTCTGCGTTGTCGATGAGCCAGTTGTCGTAATATGTTTTCATTTCCGCAGACAATGTGCCGGTATCCGTTGTCATTGTCGTTGCGAAAAGCTGCAAATCCATTTTGTATTTCATGTGTTTTCCCTCCTTATCGGAATGTGATTCGCTTGTCAGGATCTCTCATGACCTGCTCCGCGATTTCCTTTCTCTGTTTTTTCGTCAGTTTGTTAACGTCTGTATAGGCGGATACACCCGCTGCCCCTTGGGCTGCGTTTTCCTGCGGTCTTGCGCCGTTGGCTTTCACGCTGTCCATGACTTTTTTCTGTGCGGTCTGCGCTGTGTGTGCCATAGCGCCGGACATGATCTCATCAAAATGGATGGCCTGATAGGCAGCTTTCACACCCACACCACTGTCCAGCAGCCGAATGAAGTTGGGATCGTTGAATTCCTCCATGAGATTCAGTGTTGGATACTGTTCTTTCAGTCCCTCCGCTTCCTCGCTCCATACCCGGAATTTCTGGTCAAACTCTGCCTGTTCCCGCTGCCGCTCCATAGCCTGCCGGAAACTGCGGTTTTCCCGCTCCATTTTCTTCATTTCTGCCAGCTGTTCCACGCTCATTCCCTTTTCCAGGGCTTCCTGTTCCAGGTACTGTTTGTCGTTTTCCAGTGCCGCTCTCAGTGCTTTTGCGTCTGTTCCGTCCAGTCCGTACCGCTCGCCCATGAGCGCCATGACTTCTCTGGCTTCCCTCAGACTGGCTTCTGTCTGTTTGCTGCCTTTCAGTCGGTCTTTCACGATGCCGCTTACCCGCTTGTTGTAGGTGTCCTTGAAATCGCCTTTGATCAGACTGTCAAACTCCGCTTCCATGTCACGACCGCCCTCTGGGGCTCCTCCTTCCGCCTGTGCACCTGCTTCCGGTCCCTGAGCCGCAGCGCCTCCTTCGCCGCCTGCCGCGCCTTCGTCAAAGAGATGTAAGTCCATTTTGTATTTTTCCATGATGTATCCCCTTTCTGCGGTCTCTCCCGCGTGTCCTCTCTGCCGTCTCTCCGGCGTGCCCTCTGCGGTCTTTCCCGCGTGTCTGTTTTCAGTATAGGAAAAATCAATTTTGATTTCCCCCACCCCCCTTTTGCTGTACTTTCAGATACTTTGGCGCACCATCCTCAATGAGCTTCAGTCCATAAATGACAGACCTCATAAGTGTGTCTGCCTCCTTTTGTTTTTCCTCATTGGTCACAGTGCAATCAAAAAAGAAATATCCGCTTTCCTGCTCCATTTCACCTATCACACCACATTCGTTCCGAAGTCCTGCCCAGCCCATCTGCAAAAGGGCGCTGACCGCAGCGCAAATGATGTCATGCCCGTGTTTGTCGTATCCGGCATGTCCTTTGGCTTCCAAAGTGTACCGCCCATTTTCCATGCTGTATGTGATTTCTGTCATATCCCAACCTCCTAATTGTTTTTTTCTGGAATCCGCAGGCGGAATTCACTTCCGCCTTGGTCAACACGTTTGCTTCGCAAACGCCAGCCATATGTGGCTGTCCACACTTCTTTGTGGTGTGTGGACAAAAGCAGAAGTTTCCAGACAGCATGTCGCCGGAACTTCTGTTTTTACCTCTGTCTCCAACTTTGCGGCTTGAGGGCTCTGCCTGAGACGCAAAGTTTTTTTACTTCACGGCTGTCCGTTCCTGCGTCGTCCGCCTTGCCTTGTCTGTAATGTTCTGCTTACTGGTTTTCTGCGCATCCCCCAAAGGGTTCACACTGGTGCCTGTCCCTTCCACCTTGTTCGGCATAGGCGCTCCCACCGTCCCTTGTGTCACTGCTCCCGTCAGGTCTTTTCCTGTCAGCTTGTCGATGATGCCTGACATCTGCACGATCTGCGCCTGCATCTGTGCCATTTGCTGCAGCATGGTACCGTTCTGCGCCACCTTCCGCACAATGGCGTCTTTCCCTTCAAAATCCATCATTTCCAGACAGATCAGCGCCTGATCCACCAGTTCCGGGTTAAACAGTCCCGCTCCATACAGTTCCTTTGCCAGTTCGTTTTGTGCGATTCTGGAAAAAGGGCTGCTTTTCTGGCTTGTAATTTTGATGTCAAAAATGGGCTTTCTGCCGCCCACCTCAACGCCCATGACCGTTTCCATGGGCTGTGGTTTGATGTTGCTGTTGTCATAGGAAACAAAGGTGTCACCGCCCACGCCGGTGATTCGAAATTCCCGTGGCAGGTCGTAAAACTGCCGGATCAGCTCCACCACCAGAGAAACCACTTCCACATACGCTCGGTAGCTTGCTTTGATCATGTCCCTGCTGGTCTTACTCCCCGCTTCCTGCAACGCAGCAATGGCAGACGCCGCTGTCACGCCGCTTGCTGTACTCCCCTGAGAAAAGTCCCTGTTTGCCGATGTTTCTTTCAGTTCTTCAATTTTCATCTGATACAGATTGGTTGCAATGCCGCTTACCTGATTCACCTGTATGGGGATGATGTCTTCTGGATTGCCCGTATAGTCCACAATGGAATTGGACAGATCCGCAAACTGTTTGTCATTGATGCCTGCTCCCTGTTTGCGGAAATATCTTGGCTCTGCCTGCTGCTTCACGTTCTTCTCGAATGAAATCCACATGTTGTCGATGCTGATCTGGGCATCCTTCATAATGTCCACATACCCAAACCCTGCCGGGCTGTCCTTTTCCGGGAATAATACATCAAACACAAATGGATATTTCCCATGGTCATAAATGCCGTTCTCCATGCCTTCCTCATTCTCTGAAGCATACAGCAGATTCCCCTCACAGAATTTGATCAGATGCAGTACCAGCTTTGTTCCTGCACGTTTTTTGTAATACCAGTCAACCACAATTGATTTTTGGGACGTATCAATGGCGCTGTCGTGGATATACTCCGCCGTATTCAACGCCCCGTCACCTTTGAACCGCATATCAGGATAGATTTCCTGCAAAATATCCGTATCCACCAGCGCAATGGTAAATACATTTCGGCTGTTCTGGATGTCCGAAATCCCCGGCTCCCAGAAGATGTTCAGCATATCCACATCACGGATTTCAATATCTCCCAGTCCATTTTCCTTTTCCGCATTCCAGAACACACCGAAAACCCCGGTACCATTCTTCAGCTTGTCCCACCATTCGTCGTTGTATGTCTGTTCAAAACCGTTCTGCTCCATGACCACCGGCACTATTTTGGATAACTGCTCCGCATCCTGTTTGTCTCGCTCCTCCCGCGGCAAAAGGTTTGCCTGTGGGTAGTTGTCCATGGCGTCGGCGTGCTTGTTGGCTAAGGAATTAAACAGCCATGCAGACGCTGTCTGTGGTCCCTTGTCCTTTCTGCGGATCTGCTCCCAGTGCCGCATCTTGTACCATTGTTCGTTGGCGATGACACGCTTTTCCAGTGCAGTCTTTCCGTTTTTGTATTCCTGTAAAATGCTTTCGCCTTCTCTGACTTTGTTCTGATCTATCATTCTTTCCCCTTCTCTGACTTTGCTCTGTTCGATCATGTTCTCCCTCCTCAAATCCGGTAAAATTCGTACTTGTCGCTGTTTCTTTCCTCTGCGTAAAGGTCCAGAGGATCTTCCGGCGGCAGGAACCGTTCTATCTGGCGTGGCTTTGCGATGGGCTTTGACATGAAAACATATCTGCACTCATCGTATATATGGTCCTCGCCGTTTGTGTCGATGTCCTCCACCCTGCTTTCGTCATATACAAGGTTTGGTATGGTCCGTATGAAGTGCTTACAGGTTTTGAAACAATAAAACATGGACTTCCCTTCCTGATCAAAAGCCAGCCGGTAATGAAACTGCATTTTCCCCGCCAGTCTGGTGTTATCCCCTTTCTCCCAAAGCACATAATATGGGTGCTGCTCCATCATGCCTGCCACGCTTTCCCCGCGGCTCTTGTCAAAGATAGAAGGGTCAGCGATGCCATATATCTCCCTGTCTTTCAATAACGGATGTGTACGCTCCATTTCCCTGATGTTTGCCGCAATTTCCTGTGGTGTGATCTTGATGCCCTCGTTTGGTGTCCCCGTACAGCCGTAATACTCCGCAATGCGATACATGACGCCTTTTTCGTCTACGGCATACCACCCAACGGAAAAGGGCTTCGCATACCCAAAGTCAAACCCTCGTACCACTTGCCAGTGACTTGGTATTTCAAAAGGATTGATCACATGGGAAAATCTCCGGCTTTCGTATCCCGCCGGGTCGTCCCGCCATTCCTTGAATACCTGCCCGTTGAAACTGTCCCAGTCACCGTATAATAACGCCCGTTTCTCGCTTTCCGGCAGCATCGCTAGAGATGCCAGGTATTCCGGGTTGTTTCGTAAAAGTTCCTGATTGTCAAATACCGATGATGGAATGAATATCCGGTTCCGCTTCATTTCCAGCTGCTTCCCGTCCGGTGTTTCTATTTTGTATTTCTCCCAGATGGTCGTTTTGGGCGGTGCCGCCGTGATAAACCGTGATTTCACCCACCCATGACCGACCCCGCCGGGGTTCCCCGTTGCTCGCATATAAACCCGTGTTCCTGGTCCTGACGGTCTGTTTCTGGAAAACAGATAGGAATATTCGTCATATGTAAAATGTGTCAGTTCGTCAAATCCGATAAAATCGTACCGTTTCCCCTGATACTTGATCTTGTCTTTAGCGTACTGCATGGAACCGAAATAGATCTTTGCTCCTCCGGGAAACTTCCAGACGTATTTCCCCTCGTTGAATTTTGCCCCATTAAACACCAGTGGATATAACTCACCGCTTCTGTCGATTAGCTCTGACAGCTGCGGATATGTTTTTCGTATAATCAACGCTCTGTAATTTGGCAAATGCACCTGCCGCAATGCCTCCATCAAAAGGGAATCGCTTTTGCCGCCTCCGGCAGCTCCGCCGTAAAATGCTTCATACTCCCCCCGCTGCAAAAACTCAATCTGTTTCGGCTGTGGCGTCCAAATGGTCCGCATCTTCCACCACCTCCAATACCTCCGGCAGGAAGATCACGCCGCCTGTGACCTTTTCCGCCTCTTTGATGGATTTTCTCCATTCCTTGTGTTTTTCCAGCAGCACTTTTTCTCGAATGGTAGGCAGTCCGTAAACGTCCCGCATGACATCGGCAATGTTTTTCAGCGCCACCGTCAACTCTTTGATCATTTTCACATCGCTTTCCGTCAGTGTTTTACTTTTTCCATGCTGCTCTTTCAGTTGTTCCACATCTCGACTGATGATGTCTGCCAGCTCCTCCGCTACCCCCTTCAGCTTTTCCAGTCGGGCAGCTTCCTTTTTCATGATTTTTTGTCTTGCCTTTTGGGCAGTGTCGGCGCAGAATTCTTTCTTCTTCCGGCTCCACTCGCCTTTTCGGCTCCTGTCCTTGATGGTGCGTAGTGGTATCTCGTATTTTTCGCTTAATTTTTGCAGGCTTATCTTGCCTGTAACGTATTCATTTTCTATGGCAGTCCAATCCCTAGCCTGCATGCCAAAACCCCTCCTTTGCCCCGTTTTTTCCATTTTGACATAACCTTGCACCATTTTCCCCCATGCCCAGAGCAATAAAAAAAGACATCAGACTTCTGTCTGATGCCTTTTTCCGTAAAATACAGGGGTGAGAAAAAACGTACATCCTGATTGTATCATATCTGTTTTTTCCTGTCCCCCACCCCAACAAATTACCAGCAAGTTACCAACAAGTTACACCTTGTCCTTCACTGTTATACAAATCACATGCTTTTCCGGGTCTGCCTGATACTCGATTTCCTTTCCTTCCAGCATCTTTACCATGCCTTCTGTTTCCAGTTCCAGACCTCCCATCTTTACCACTGCACATTCCAGGATCGTCCGCAGCAGGTCCGCTTCCGCCTTCATGGCTTCCCGCTCACGCCCTCTGATCATTTCCAACTTTCCATATGATTCTTTCAGATATGCGCCGGATCTCTGCAGCCCTCTCACCTGTGCTTCCAGCCGCTTCACTTTCTGTTCTGCTTTTTTCAGTTTTTCCGCAGTTGTCATTCTTCTTCTCCTCCGTAAATGTCGTTTAAATAGTCCGCATAAGGGCAGTTCATGTCTGGGAAATTCGCACAATGCGCCCGCATATACTTTGATTTTTCCACACTTGTCCGAAAAACCTGTGCATAAAATCCACTGCCGATATTGCTTTCACAAAAGATTGTTGTTTGATTCTCCCGCACAAAATACGGGCATTTCACGATGATGCATCCGTTCGGCACATCTCACCACCTCACTCCAGCATCCTGATTTTTGTTTCAATCCCCATCTTTTTGTTTTCTTCCACAATATCCTCCCAGAAAACAAGTTCATGAATCAAACAAGATGTTTTTTCCTGAAACCGCTCCATAAATCTTGCCGCCCTTTCTTTTCCGAAACCAAATTCATCATGGAGGGTATGTACCGCAAGGCAAGTTACCGTATCAATGGTATTGTTTTTGATCTCCTGCGTAGCTCCTTCTATCTCCTTCATGGCAAAGGATGTTTTGATCCCTGTGATATTCCGAAACCGGATCTCCTTTTCCAACGCTTCCAGCCCGCCTTCTCTGACGATCTTTAACGCCAGATACAGCCCGTCCTCTCTCCCGGCGTCATACGCATTTTTCTTCATGGTCTTCGTCCCCTTTCACGCAACCGCATTTCTCCGGGTCATTCTGGCAGCTATTCTTGCATTTTGGTCTGAACCCGCAGTCCGCACAGCATACATTTCCATGCCTGCGGTCGCAGTTGAACAGCGTACACATCCTCGTTTTTTTCTTCTTCATCTTCCCCAATCCTTTCCATTGCTGTTGATGAACCGTAAACATACGGCTCCCACCTGCATCAGCTCCGCTGCACATTTCATGGCATCGTTATAGATTTCTTCTGCGATCCCTGCCGCTTCGTCCTCCGCATCTTCTCTGATTTTGCCCCATAGTGCTTTCATGTCTTCTCGCAGACTTTCCATTTCTTCCTGGGCTTCTTCCACTTCTTCCTGTAAAACTGCATATCCTTCATGGGCGCTGTGGAACACTCCCCACTTTGCTAAGATTTTCTCGTATTCTTCTTCCGCAGCAGCTTCCATTTTTTCTAATATTTTATACATGCCTTTCCCTCCTCAAAATAACTCCATCTGCTTTTCAGGTACAAAATTCATGTAAATGACTTCCATTCTTTTTTTCTGCACATTTTGTGTGATACTTTCTATGTATGCTTTCTGCCATCCATCCAGCATTTTGTCGTATAGGCTGCTTTCATATCCGCTTAAAATCACTTTTGCCTTACTTTCCATCAACACTTCCAGCAGCTCTATATGGTCTTTCTTTGACATTTCCTGTCTGTACTGTTTCCCATATCGCGTTTCCAGCAGATACGGCGGATCTGCGTATATCAGCACATTCTCAAAATCAAACCTGCTGATCACATCCAGTGCTGGTCTACATTCTATCTGTACTTCTTTCAATCTGGCCGCTGCCTCTATAATCCGTTCCGGGAATTGGTTCCAATCTCTCAGTGCATACGCTCTTTCCCTTCCTTGCACATCCATTTTCCATCCTACTTTTCCGCCAGAAGTCCGAAACCCATGTCCCATATTCAGTTTTACACAGAATGACAATGCTCTTTGAAAATCATCCTTTTGTTTTTGAAATGACCTGTCGTATTCTTTTCTGCTATATGGTGTCTTCCATACCGCATTTGCCAGCCGTTCCGGGTCACGCTTCACCCAGTCGAAAAAATTCACCACATCCCCGTCCATATCATTTATGGTTTCGATGTGACTTCTTTCTTTGTTGAAAAGTACGGCGCCACTTCCGAAAAACGGTTCCAAATAGCTGTGATGTTCTGGGAAAAATGATATGATCCATTCTGCAATTCTCCATTTGCTGCCTGGGTATTTGATCAATGTTTTCATACCTTCACCTCTCAAAACGGCAGATCATCATCCTCGATATCCTCACTCACCGGATAAAACCCATCCTGTGCCGGTTCTCTCCTCGGCTCCTGGTTCTCGTTCTTACTGCCTGCAAAGTGCTGTTCCTCCACAACCACTTCCATATTTCTTCTTTTGTTGCCGTCTTTATCCGTCCAGTTCCGCACCTGCAAACGCCCGACAATACAAACCATCTGTCCCTTGGCGAAATATTTTTCCGCAAAGGTGGCAGACTTCCCGAACACAATACATGGGATAAAATCCGCTTCCGATTCTCCTTCCTTCTTCCATCTTCGATTGACTGCCAGCGTATACCGCCCCACTGCAACTGGATTTTCTCCCTCGGCGTATCTGACCTCTGGATTCTTTGTCAGCCTGCCCATCATTATCACTTTATTCATCTTTGTTGCTTCCTCCTTATGTAATTCCGCACTGCTGTCTTTTTCCGCTCATCCGCTTCATGTTCTGATTTTCTTTCCTTCCACATTTCCGCTTTCAGCTTTTTCTGTTCTGCATCCCAGTTTTTATACTGGTCACAGCTGCCATGGCATTTTTCATGCCGCTTCTGGCAATCCTTACATGGGCAGGCCAGCGTTTTCAAATGGGGTCGTATCACCATATTCCTCACCCCTCCATTTGCCGCAGTGCCTCCACTGCCAGCCTTGCATATTCCTTTTTCCGCTGGATGTTTTCGATTTCCTGCTCACTTCGCCCCTGCCACTTTGCCTTGTTTGCCTGGTAGTCATGTTTCTTTTCCAGCTTTTCAAAATAAGCAATGGTATCCGCATATAATGGCTTCTGCATACTTATCCCCCCTACTCCATTATGTAAAATTCACATTTTTCACACCCTACGTGCAAATGGTCGTTAGGAGAATATCTACCCCACTTCGCACGTCCGCCGCAAAGGGGGCAAGTAAATTCATGCTTCCCTTGCTTTTCCGCTTCTTTCTGCGCACTTAAAAACATCTCAATTTTTTTATATGTATCCATGGTCAGTCCTCCCCGTACTTTTCCTCATATTCCTCCTGAGAAATAAACCGGCAGTCCTTTTCCTCCACAAACATTCCCAGTCCTGTGAACCACAGAACATCTTTGATGGTCACTTTCTGTCTGATTTCCTCCATTTTTTCTTCGTACTCATCCTCTGGTACCATGTTTCCGCCAATGCTCAAACCCGCTGCATCTGGATTCCCGTTTTCATCCTCAGCAAGCCCCATGATTTCCACATAGATTTTCAATTCCTTCATGCCGCTCCTCCTAATTTTCCAGATCAATCGCTTCACCTATACAGTATGTCGCTCTCTTTTCTGCTGCTCGGTTGAACGCTTCCACAAATGCCTTTGTTTCTTTTTCGTCAATCAGTTCATAATACATATCATCTTCCCAATCTTCGTACTGATCATTTCCAAGCATTTCCGTCAACTTGGTGATCAATTCTCTTTCATTGATCTGTACGGTATCTTTTACAGCTGTGTAAAATTCCAATGAAAATCCTTCGTTGTAGGCAATGCAGCTTTCGATTTCCCCTGCATCAATAACTTCTGTCATGCCTTCTTTGTATTTGACAATAACTTTCTCGTCATCCTTCAGCTCGCATAATTTCTTCATGTTCTCACCTCAAAACGGCATTCTTCCCTTATTCCACCAACAAACCACCTTGACGATTCCTCTGCAGATCATCCCTCTCAAATGATCCAAAATCCTTCCTCCTCTCCATGGATGCACTTTCCCATTTCCTCCACAAACTGAATTTCGTATTCGCATAACCAACAGTCATTCACTGGCATCTTCCCATACTTCTTGGATCTATATTAAATAAGTGGACACGATTTATAAACAGA
>ULSV01028182.1_pt1 | contig 29566 bp, 25 predicted proteins | sample 1956991 | NCBI WGS metagenome assembly ULSV01 (sample SAMEA4835717, study PRJEB28245) | human gut metagenome | biome: gut microbiome; material: fecal sample | place: Denmark | collected 2008 | reverse complement strand
GCGATTAATCGCAAAAATCAGAAATAGCCGAAAATTCATGTACGATAGTGTACACTAGGATTTTCGGCTTTTCTATTTTTTACTCTTTATACATGCTGTCCAAACTCAATTAAAGGATAAGAAAAGAGTTCTGAGAAATCAGAGCTCTTTGTTATTTTAAAATTTGTTTGCAATTTAAATTCGTCTGTGTTATTGCAGTGCCGAATTTGAATTTTTAAGTTTATTAGTTTTTAATTTTATTATTATGAAATGTCCAAAAATCAGATTTGACGAAGCAGAAGTCATTTTTCTGACTGAAAGCGAAAGAGCCGATGATTGGTATTCGCAGGTGTTGAAAAGAATAATCGAACGAAGTCTGGGCAGCTATTATGAACGCGATTTAAGCCGTGAACTAATGTATGCCTTTGATCCGATGAGCGCTTGGCAGATTGCCGCTTATCATTATCGATTATTTCAAGAAAAAGTTCATCAGGAAATGCCCGGCTGGATAAATCGTGTGGTTGAAGATGATGCTGCGGCAGCATTGTGTTACCGGCGACTGTGTCGAAAGCATGAGCGTTTGTGTGATTATCGCGAAATGTTGGCCGGTGTCGGCTGGTATCATTGGAGGATGCGTTCGGAATTAAGAAGGGCAATCAGACAGATTCTGTCAGAGGAGATAGACCTGCTGGATTTTTTGAATGTCGTGTTGTATTTGTCACGCCGCCGTTTGTGGGGAAATCATCCGATTAATCTGCGTCAGATAGCTTAAATGTCGTAAGGCAAGGGAGTCCGGTCAATGTACCGGATTTTTTTGTGTTTGTTTTTTAGGTTGTCAAAAAATGATTCACGTGTTAAAGACAAAAGCAAGAATTAATTATTAATGTTTAAACTTTTGCGTATGAATAATTATTATTTTATTGTCGGCGGCAGTGCCGCTTGGGCAGAAATTGTCAGAATTCTGCAGGAAAAAAAGATTCCGTTTGCTTGGATGAAATCCGATACGGAGGGAGCTGTTTCCGTACCGTATGAGAAGATTGACGAAGTGATTGCGGCAGGTTTTGTTCCGGTTGTTATCGGAGCAGAATGCGGGCGTTCGGATGTTAAGGTATTAAAAAAATATCGGCATCATGTTAACGCTTCTCCGCTTGAAATTGTTTCCGTTTGGGAGCATGCCCCTTTGGCAACCCGCTGGCAGGAACTTGTTCTGGCTCATGATGAGGATTGTTTTAACGAATTTGACTATTCAACCGAAATCATGCGGGAATTATGCCGCCGTGGTTTCAGTCGAGACGAAATTGACAAGGTTCGCGCCTTGGATCGTGAAATTCGGGGGATTACGGGGGCTGAAGAAGCTGCTGCGGATGAGTGTCTTCAAAAGCACTTTACACAGAGTAAAGGGCTGTTGGTCGTGGCAAATCTGCCGCATTCCCGATATCGGGCGGTTTTAGACCGGGTGTTTTGGCTGCAACCGATGCAGAATGTTCTTGTTTTGACTACGGCAGGGGAGTTTCTTTATGCCGGATTTGCCGATATTGCAATGGATTTACAGCGAAATTTCCGGATTCAGTATTTGCATTACTGTTGGGCTGAAGGCCATTATGCAGATATGGCGGAGCAGGCGCGGATTATAAGGTATTTGGTCAAGGCTTCGAAAATTAAAAAGACAGACGGTATAATTTAATGCTTGGGTTATGAATATATTGTGCTTTTTGCTGCTTCTGGCGGTTATGATTCTGTTGCTCTGGCGCCGTTATATGAAGGGCCGCCACAGAGATATGACTTTGGCGCTGGTTTGGTTTTTGTTGACCGTTGCGGCGCTGCTGCTTTCTCAGGGGAGCTTTGCCGGTGGTGCCGTGCAGATGTTGTTTTATGTTTTATCTGCTCTTTTCGGGTTGTTTACGGTTTGTCTTTTATGTAAGGCAATGTCCGGGAAACACAGAAGAAAGTAATCGAATGTGATAGAGTTTTGCAGTAAAAACTGCAAAACTCTTCACTTTTTTATAGGCTGAATTAAACTTTTGCAAAAGAAGCCAAAAAAATGCTTGATTTATTGCCGAGAGTTGTGTATCAAATAAAACACAGGCTCAAAAGGGCTTGCTTTTTTTGTAGGGGTATAGCTCAGTTGGTAGAGCATCGGTCTCCAAAACCGAGGGTCGTGAGTTCGAATCTTACTGCCCCTGCCACTCAAGATGAAGACGCTGAAAAGCGTCTTTTTTCTTTATAAAACAAGCACTTAATTGAGTCCGTGCGAGGCGTGCTAAATGAGGCCGTTTCCCACTTGTTACACGGACCATCCCATATAAAATTCTTTATTTTATAAGCAGTTAAGTTGGTTGGAATCTTATCCGATTTTGAAATGTGTTATTCATTATATGTGTATTCCGATATTTACTTTTTATTGTAGATATCGTAATCTTATATATAACTATTAATTATTTCAGATTGGGTGATAGTAAAGGTAAAAGAAGCTTAGTTAAGAGTCATAAAAAGTGTCATAAAAAAGTTTTTGGAAGAGGGATAATATGGAATTCTTGAAAATACTGTCATCAGGGGCTGCAGGGGCTTTGCTTGTGTTAATAATACAAATTTATACAGATAGGCGAAAACAAAAGTATGAGCGAAGATATCGCATTTTATGTTCTCTGATGGCTAACTTTCAAAATGTTGTGTCTTATGATTTTGTATCCGCTTTAAATCTAATTTTAATAGAATATGATGAGAAAAGTGAGGTACGGAAATGGCATACGAAATTTATGGAACATGTTTGTACTCCAGCAGCACAAGATGATGTAAGTATGGCTGCTAGAAATAAATCTTTTAATAATATTCTTATTAAAATTGTTGAAGAAATAGGAAAATCAATCAATATTAAAATTGAGCAGTTGGATATTAGTAATAAAATATATTGGCCTCAAGGTTTTATTGACAGTGCTGCTACACAACAAAAACTTATAGGCCTTTTGATTGAGACACAAGAGCAGTGGAGAGAAATATTATCTCAAGTGAAAAATAGTAATATTGATATTAAAGTTTCAAAAAAAATAAAAAAAGGTAGTTAATTTTTATGAAAGTTAATTTAGGAAAATCAAAAAGGAAAAAATCAAATCCGATTAAAGAGCATTGCCCGATGTGTCCTGTCAATAAAAAAACCGTCCGTCAGGACGGTTTTTTTATTGACTTTTAGGGAAATTGATGAGAACTCACGGGGAAGTGAGTTCGACAAGGAGGAGCCGGGCGAGACGGAAGTATCACCGTTCTTGCGACGACGAAGCGGCGGAGCGACAGCGCAGCCAATTGTCTGCCCCTGCCAAAGGAAACAAAGGGTTTGCGAGGAATCGCAGGTCTTTATGTTTTGATTCTAAGCCGATATTGGAGTTCACACAGAATTAAATAGTTAGCATCATTGGTCAGAATAAATTTGGGCAAAAAAAACCTTGGAACATCTTGTTCCAAGGGGATAAATGGTTATTTATTTTTATGTCGCATATAAATTATATACGGTATGCTTAATGTAATGATGAATGGAACTCCTAAAGCAATTGCAATAACTATTTCTTTTATTTTTTGCTTGGACATAATGAAATTGTACAATCTGTTACAGATTTCTGTAATATTTTCCCATTGCCATATAATTAAGCATATTGCCAAAGAACAGGCAATTACAATGAAAAAGATTTTGAGAAACTTTCCAAATGTATCATATGTTTCGAAAGTATTATGGAAGCTTTCATAAGTTTCGTCGGAGTAATCAGCTCCGTTTCTCCAATCGTGTGGTGTAAACATAATTTTATTTTTTTTAGTTAATAATTCAGATATCTATAATTAATATGCTATAAACATATCATATTCCCATATAGCTGTCCAGATAATTTTTTTGCAAATTTTGTACAATCAGTACAATTTGTTCTGCGTATAGAAAGGTTAGGAAAGTTTTTAATATTATAAATTCCGATGTACAATTTTTTATATGTTTTTTAATTAATTGGATTTATCTTTTTTATATATCGGAGGAAAATTGATATGAATAAACTTGCACTGACCGAAAAAAGAAACCCGGAAACCGTCAATATAGATTTGATGGATTCTTGGCAAATTGCTAAGACGCTTAATAATGAAGACAAAAAAGTGGCTTTGGCGGTTGAAAAAGCTCTGCCTCAAATTGGTGATGCAATTGAAGTTATTGCGGAAGCTTTCAGAAAAGGCGGCCGGCTGGCGTATTTTGGTGCCGGTACCAGCGGGCGTCTGGGAGTGCTTGATGCGTCAGAGTGCTGGCCGACTTTCGGCGTCGAGCATGGTATGGTCAACGGTTTTATCGCAGGCGGAGACCGGGCCCTGCGTTTTTCGGTTGAAAATTCCGAAGACAATGCCGATTTGGCACTTGCAGATTTAAATGCCTTCAATCCTACCCCTGATGACGTTGTTGTCGGTATTTCCGCCAACGGCGGGCCGCGTTATGTTCTGACTGTTTTAGAAGAAGCGCAAAAACGCGGTTGCAAAACTGTCGGTATCAGTTCAAATCCTGAAGCCAAACTAAAGGCTTTTGCCGATATCTTTATCAATCCGGTCGTTGGCGAAGAACCCATTGCCGGTTCCTCGCGGATGAAATCCGGCACAGCCCAGAAGATGATTCTTAACATGCTTTCCACCGGTGCGATGATCCGTATCGGAAAAGTTTATGAAAATTATATGATTGATGTTCGTATGATGAATCAAAAGCTGGTTGATCGCGGTATTCGCATTGTTTCTGAAATTGCGCGTATTCCATATGAAAAAGCAGCCGATTATATTGAGGCTTCGGGACATAAGGTTAAAACGGCCTGTGTTATGGCGGTTAAGCAGATTTCCAAAATCGAAGCGGAACAACTATTGGAGCAAAATAACGGAATTCTCCGCAAAATCATTTCCTGAACAAGGTTAATAATGATTTTCGGGTCAAAGGGAAAATTTTATGACGATTAAACACTTACTTTGCGATTTGGATGAAACGTTGTTGCATACTCTGTCCACGACCAAAAATGCATATGATTGTGTCTTTGACAGTTTAAATATGCCCCGTAAAACTGCAGCAGAAATCAAAAAAGCTACAGGAGGAAAGCCTAAAAGCGAAATTTTCGGATATATGCTTTGCGGTGAAACTTTTGCTGCCGGTGAACCCTATAGCCTTCAAACCAAAAAGGGTTTGCGCACCTTGAACCAAAAGCAAATGGAAGAGACCATGTCTTTGGCTCACGATACGTTTTATAACTATATTGAACAAAATCACATTCGGGATGCCAGTTTGGTTGAAGGGGCTTTGACCTTACTCAGCTACTGTCAGAAGAATGAAGTCAGGCTGCATATAATTTCCAGTAAAAGTCCTGAATATTTGGAGCAGGAGTTAGATCATTTTAATTTAACGCCTTTTTTTGATAAAATATACGGTTCGCCTAAAATCCATCCCAATGAAAATGCGGCACAGCTTAAGTTGCGCGAAAAGCCGCACCGCGGTGCCTTTGTTGCCATGTTTGACGGTAATCCTCCGCCACCTGAAGACTGTCTCGTTATCGGTGACGGTAAGGCAGATAGGGATTTGGCTAAAAATATCGGCTGCCGCTGTATTACTTTTGATGCAACTTATCCCGGTGGTATTGATAAGCTCATAAAAGCTATCGGTATCATTGATAAACATAATAATGATCGATTAGGAAAACCAATTTCCGGCATTTTGGCCGGCTTGTTGAAACACAGGCTCAAAAACAAATAGTTATGATTACCGCCTATTATTAAAAACGCTTGTTTTAACTTTGTGGCTATCTGATATTTGTTTTGATGTTGTTTAAAAGAATTTCTGGCTTTACTGATGTAGATTTATTTTCCGGGAGAGCCGTTTTTTTAGCGATGAAACGTTCTGGCCCGGTTTTGAACAAGGTGACGTCGCCAATTGAAGAAACGTATTCGTGATATTCAGCCAGGCTGCTTCCGATGCATTCCAAGCGTCCGCCTTTGGTCGCATAAACCTTAACTTCTCCGTCAAAGGTTTCTTCGGAAAAAGTATCTTGTCCCAGAGACGGTTCAGGGGTAACACGGGTACGTTTCATGCTAGACATATCTTTTATCTTCAGATTGTCTTCCACGGGAATCTGTTTAAAATGACCACTGGAAAATCCGACACAGTTATAAGCGCAGGCGCCGCCTCTTTTCGGAAAAATATCTATATACATCTGATATGTTCCGCTTTTGCCGTTAATATCAAAAAGCCATGCCGGATGGTCAGGCTGTCCGTCAGCCGTAAGTTCCGTGTAAACCAGTTTGGGATTACTGTTAAACGTGATGCCTTTACTTATGCCGCCGACGAAGGCTTTTACCCTCTCAGGAGATGTCAGCAAAGCTTTTTTCCCCAAGTTCAGTCCTTCGCCATAATTGTGAATTTCAAAGTCTTCATCAGGGTTTATGGGAGCCGGCTTTTCTTTTTCGGTGGTCGGTTCTGCTTTTGCTTTTTTAGAAATTTTCTGAAAGAGTTTGCTGTATAGGCTTTTTATTTTCATGTTATCCTCTTAAGGCGGTATGTTAACTTTATATAGATTAGCACAAAATTTAGACAAAATCAAGAGACGGTTAAGTTACGAATTAAAGAAGTATAATAGAAATATACAAGTATTAAATCGCAGAGCTTTTCAGGAATATTTTTTGGTGATTTAATGTCTTGCTTATAGAATGCTCAGGAATGATGCAAAGGGGCTTGTTTGTCCGGCAGGGGCGTGTTAAAGTGGTTCCGGCAAAACAGAAGACAAATTTAAGCCGGGATAAAATTGGCGGGCAATAAGATGAATGTCGTAAATGCAATAAAAGTACGCGGCGCGCGAGTGCATAATTTAAAGAATATCAATGTGGATGTTCCGCTAAATCAAATTGTGGGAATTGCGGGAATTTCCGGTTCCGGGAAATCGTCTTTGGCTTTGGGCGTTTTATATGCCGAGGGGTCCCGTCGTTATTTGGAGGCGCTGTCAACTTATACCAGACGGCGTATGACGCAGGCTCCGAAAGCTCTGGTTGATGAAATTTTGCATGTTCCGGCGGCACTGGCCCTTCATCAGAGACCGGGCGTTCCCGGAATTAGGAGTACATTCGGGACAGGTACGGAGCTGTTGAACAGTTTGCGGCTTATGTATTCCCGGCTGGCCTGTCACCGTTGCCCGAACGGGCATTATCTGGAGCCGACTTTGGCGGTTGCGGCGGAGAAAGAGCTTGTTTGTCCGGTCTGCGGCGTGCGTTTTTATGCTCCCGGAGCCGAAGAACTGGCTTTTAACAGTCAGGGGGCTTGTGAGACCTGCGGCGGTGTCGGCACAATCCGGACGGTTGACGAAACGACGTTGGTTCCCGATGAGAATCTGACGATTGACCAAGGGGCGGTTGCTCCGTGGAATTCACTGATGTGGTCGCTGATGACGGACGTCTGCCGGGCGATGGGGGTCAGGACCAATGTGCCGTTTAAAGATTTGACGGAGCGGGAAAAAGAAATTGTTTTTCATGGTCCGGCAGAGAAGAAACATATTCTTTACAAGGCCAAAAGTTCCAATCAGGCTGGGGAGCTCGATTTTACCTATTACAATGCGGTATATACCGTAGAAAATGCGCTGGCTAAAGTTAAAGACGAGAAAGGCATGAAACGGGTTGAAAAGTTTTTGAAAGAAGACGTTTGCCCCGATTGCCACGGTACCAGACTTTCTGCCCGGGCCCGGGCGCCTAAGCTGAGGGGAATTTCATTGGACGAGGCCTGCCGGATGACGCTGTCGGAATTATCGGACTGGGTCAAAGGCGTACCGGCGGCTCTGCCGGCGGAGATGCGGCCGATGGCTGAAGCCATTTCCGAATCTTTTGTGTCGGCGGCCAGACGTTTGCTCGATTTGGGGCTCGGCTATTTGTCACTGGACCGGGCGTCGTCAACTCTTTCCACCGGAGAGAGGCAGCGAATGCAGCTGTCCCGCGCGGTTCGCAATCGGACGACGGGGGTTTTGTATGTTCTGGATGAGCCGTCGATAGGGCTGCATCCGGCTAACATTGAGGGTCTTAAAACGGTTATGCATGATCTTGTGGCTGACGGAAATTCTGTTTTGCTGGTTGATCATGATACGGAAATTTTAGCGGAAGCGGACTGGCTGATTGAAATGGGGCCGAAATCGGGTGCCGACGGCGGAGAGGTTATTGCCCAAGGCACGATTGCCGAGATAAAGAATAATCGAATTTCGCAGATCGGTGCGTTTTTGAGCAGGCGCGGCGAGCGTATCCGTCCGCCGGTCAGGGGGACCGATGTTTTTGAAAACGGCGAAATTGTTTTGGCAACAGGCGCTGTTCATACGGTCAAACCGTTAGAGGTTAGAATACCCAAAGGGCGGCTGACGGTTGTTACCGGGGTGTCGGGTTCGGGAAAAACGACACTCATTCTGGAGAGCCTTGTTCCGGCTCTGAAAGCACAGTTGTGTGCGGACAAGCTGCCGCCGCATATCAAAACGGTTCAGGCTGACGGCATCAGGCAAATCAAGCTGATAGATTCCACGCCGATTGGCGTGAATATCCGCTCAACGGTGGCTACTTATGCGAATGTTCATGACGAGTTGCGCAAGGCGTTTGCCAGAACGCCGGATGCCAAACGATGCGGATATGGCGCGGGAGACTTTTCGTATAATACGGGAAAATTGCGCTGTCCCGTTTGCGACGGCAACGGAACCGTCAGTCTTGACGTGCAATTTCTGCCGGATGTGGAAGTGCCGTGTCCCGACTGCCGCGGTTCAAGATATTCCAAGGAAGCCGAAGGCATCAAGTATGTCGCAAAGTCACAAGAGATGTTTTCCCTGTCTGAAATTATGGCGATGGATGTTAATCATGCGCTTGAGGCCTGCAAGGATTTAAAAGTTGTCCGGCAGCGTCTGCAAACGCTGAAAGACCTGGGACTGGGATATTTGACGCTCGGCGAAGCCACGCCAAGTCTTTCCGGCGGGGAAGCCCAGCGTTTGAAGCTGGCTTCGGAAATGGGACGCCAGCAGGAAGACAGCATTTTCGTGTTTGATGAGCCGACCATCGGTCTGCATCCGCTGGATGTTAAGGTTTTGATTAACGTTTTCCAGAAACTGATAGACAATCGTGCGACGATTATTGTTATTGAGCATGATTTGGACGTTATCAGAAATGCCGATTATGTTATCGACATGGGGCCCGAAGGCGGCAAGCTGGGGGGAGAAGTGGTTTTTTCGGGTACGCCCGAGGATATGGTTAACTGTCCGGCGAGCAAAACGGGGAGGTATTTGAAATAAATACAGGCAGTTGTTGCCGGTTTGCCGAGATTATTTGGGCGGACAAAGAATATAGTTATTGACAGATGAAAAATAATTTAATATGTTGGCGGCATTAAGTTAGGACGCATTAAGCGGATTGTTTCAGTCTGTCCGCGCGCGTGTGTTCTGCCTTTTCTCTGCCCTGAAAAGCAGAGATATGTTTTAAATTTTTTTAATGGATAGGATCCATGGCAAAAATCAGTCCGATACAGTTTTTTAGACAAGTAAAGCAAGAAGTTAAAAAAGTTACTTGGCCGACCCGCAAGGAAGTTGTCCGTACGTCGATTATGGTGATTGTGCTGGTCGCGATTGCCGCAACTTTTTTCTTCTTTGTTGATCAAATTTTTGGTTGGGTCGTTAAGTTAATCTTTGGTCTGGGAGCTTAGTCAGATGTCTGCACGTTGGTATGTTCTTCATGTTTACTCCGGTTCGGAGAAAAAGGTAGCCGAATCGATTAAAGAGCAGGCTGTTTTGAAAAAAATGGAAGATAAAATTCTTGATGTCATCGTTCCGACCGAAGATGTCGTTGAAGTTCGCAAAGGTTCCAAGGTCAATACCGAGCGCAAGTTCTTCCCCGGTTATATTCTGATTAAAATGGAAATGACCGATGAAAGCTGGCATGTGGTTAAAAATACGCCGCGGGTAACCGGTTTTCTGGGCAGCCGCAACAAGCCGCAGCCGATCAGCGAAGCCGAAGCCAACCGTATTATGACACAGATGGAAGAGGGAGTTCAGCGTCCGCAGACTCTGGTGGCTTACGAAGTCGGCGAGCAGGTTCGCGTTAACGACGGTCCGTTTGCTTCCTTTATCGGTTTGGTCGAAGAAGTTGATACCGAGAAGAGCCGTCTGAAGGTTTCGGTTTCCATTTTCGGCCGCAGTACGCCGGTAGAACTTGAATTCAACCAGGTGGAAAAAGTTTAGACATTTTCAACTGTCTTTGTTGTTAAAAAGCGCCGTTGCCGCAAGTGCAAGAGGCGCTTTTCTTTTAATCTTTCCGATTGTTTTTCCACCAGATTTTATTTATGTGATTGCTTTTTAGGGGAAACGCTTTATATTGATTTCATCATCAGAAAAGGAGGCAGGATGTTTAGAAATTTTTTTAATGAATTCAAAAAATTTGCCATGCGCGGCAATGTTATTGATATGGCCGTCGGTATTATCATCGGGGCGGCTTTCGGAAAAATCGTCGACTCTCTGGTTAAGGATATCATTATGCCGCCGATCGGCCTGTTGCTGGGCAAGGTGGATTTTACCAATTTGTTTGTCGTGCTTAAAAAAGGACCGGATTTTGCCGGGCCGTACGTGTCTTTGGCTCAGGCGACCGATGCCGGTGCAATTACTCTGAATTTGGGTAATTTTTTGAATGCCGTCATCAGCTTTACGATTGTAGCGTTTGCCGTGTTTGTTTTAATTAAAGCGATTAACGAATTGCAGGCCAAAATGCTGAAGCAGGAAGCTGCCGAAGAGGCGAAAAAAGCACCGACGACCAAGGCTTGTCCGTATTGCTGCGAGGAAATTCCGGTTAAGGCAACGCGCTGTCCGCATTGTACGTCTGAACTGGGCAAATAAAACAAAGGTTCTCTTCGGAGGGCCTTTGCCGGAGATTTGATTCTTTTTGACTCAAATTGCCGAAAAAATACTTGCAAAATGAAAAGAATGTGATATACAGAGGCGACTCTTGAAAAGGAGGAATCTGTCTTTCAGGAGTGCGAATCGCGCCGAATCGCGGATTGTCCGGAAGGCGTAACGTCGGCCGGTAATGTTGCGGGCAGCGGTTTGCAAATCGAAGCATTGCTTTGAAGGTTTTAATTTAATTTCGTGGGAGATGAGCCATTGGTCTTGATTACCACGAAACCTAACAAGAGGTATTGAAATGGCTAAGTCCAAAAAGAAAATTTTAGGATTGATTAAGCTGCAAATCCCCGCCGGAAAGGCTAACCCTTCTCCGCCGGTTGGTCCGGCTCTGGGCCAAAAAGGCTTAAATATTATGGAATTCTGCAAAGCGTTTAACGCCGCAACTCAGAAAATGGAACCGGGTGTTCCTGTTCCGGTTGTTATTACCGCTTATGAAGACAAGTCTTTCACTTTCGAAACCAAACTGCCGCCGGTTTCTTATCTGATTAAGAAAGCTGCCAATGTTAAATCCGCTTCGAAAGAACCGGGCAAATCTTTTGCCGGTCAGATTACAATGGCCCAGGTTAAAGAAATCGCCGAAACCAAAATGCCGGATTTGAACTGCTCGACAGTCGAATCTGCCATGAATATGGTTAAAGGTCAGGCTGTTTCTATGGGTATCAAGGTAGTGGAGTAAGACAATGTCCGGAAAAAGAATCGTAAACGCTTATAAGACAGTAAACAAAGATCAGGCTTATGCTCTGAAAGAAGCTGTTAAAATCGTTAAAGAAAACGCTACCGCCAAATTTGACGAAACAATTGATGTTGCAATCAACCTCGGTGTTGATCCGAAATATGCCGACCAGATGGTTCGCGGCGTTTGCGCCCTACCGAACGGTTCGGGCAAAAAAGTACGCGTTGCCGTTTTTGCTCAAGGTGAAAAAGCCGATGAAGCAAAAGCTGCCGGTGCCGATATTGTCGGAGCAGAAAATCTGGTTGATTCCATTATGGCAGGCAAAGTCGATTTCGACCGCTGCATCGCTACCCCGGATATGATGGGTATGGCCGGCCGCGTAGCCCGCGTTTTGGGTCCGAAAGGCCTGATGCCGAACCCGAAACTGGGTACTGTTACCGCCGATGTTGCCAATGCAGTAAAGAACGCCAAGGCCGGTGAAGTTCAGTTCCGTGTTGAAAAGAACGGTATTGTTCATGCCGGTATCGGTAAAGCCTCTTTCAGCGAAGAGCAGATTTATGAAAACGCCAAAGCTTTCATCGAAGCTATTCAGAAAGCTAAACCGCAAGGCGCCAAAGGTACTTATATGAAGAAGATTTCTTTGTCGAGTACTATGGGTGTTGGCATTAAAGTCGACATTTCAAATCTCTAATAAAATAGGGTCATGCTTGTTGGTTTTTTCCTAATGTAGCTATTTGTACATGTCGTCGAAAACCAACTTCGCAGCACCCGTACTTTATTAGAGATTATGTTAAACTTTTTTGGGGCGGGAGGCTTGCCTCCCAATCCGCTCTCGGAACGGCAACGTTCTGAAACTGTCCAAGACTGCAGGTGGTTGTTGCTGACAGCCCTAAATATCCTGCATAGACGGGAGTGAGTGTAAATTTATATCTTTTCTCCTGGACAGATTAGGTCTCAGTTTGACAAAGCTCGCGGCGAGGGCTTGGTGCCGAAGCTGCCGGTGGCGTGAAACTGGTAAGTGTTAAAACAACATCAAGAAGTTTGATGTTTTATTGTGGAGACAATAAGTGAACCGTGAAGAAAAAGCAGACTTGCTCAGCGAATTAAACGAGTTGTTTAACGGTGCCGAAGTTATCGTCGTATCTCACTATAAAGGTTTGACGGTTAAAGAAGTTTCGGAACTGCGCAACAACGTTCGTAAAGCCGGTGCAGGTTTCAGAGTTACTAAAAATCGGATTACTCGTCTGGCTCTTAAAGGCACAAAATTTGAATCTTTGGCTGACCTGTTCAAAGGACCGACCGCTATTGCGTTCGCCAATGACCCGATTTCAGCCTGCAAAGCTTGTGTCGAATTTGCTAAAACCAATGAAAAACTCATTTTGGTCGGCGGTGCGATGGGAACCGGCGTTCTTTCTCTGGATGAGATTAAACGTTTGGCAACCATTCCGTCTATGGACGAACTGCGCGCCAAAATTATCGGCCTGTTGCAGGCTCCTGCAGCTCAGCTGGCGAGAGTTACGAAGGCTTACAGCGAAAAAGAAGCCGCATAATTTTCGTTTTTATGCGGTTCTTGCCGGTTATTTTTTCTCTTGTGTAGTTTATTCTACACGACGCTCAAAAATAACTTCGCAATTATCCGCCTAAAAGCAAAAATTTTCCCAAAGAGGGAAAACGAGTAAATTTTTAGTTTATTGATTTAATTAATTTATTGGAGAAAAAATATGGCCGATTTAGCCAAATTAGTAGATGAATTGTCAGCTTTGACCGTTATGGAAGCTGCTGATCTGTCAAAAATGTTAGAAGAAAAATGGGGCGTTTCTGCCGCTGCCGCCGTTGCCGTTGCTGCCGGTGGTGCTGCCGGTGGTGCCGCTGCTGCCGAAGAAAAAGACGAGTTTGATATCGTTCTGGTTGAAGCTGGTGCCAACAAGATCAACGTTATTAAAGAAATCCGCGCTATCACTCAGCTGGGTCTGAAAGAAGCCAAGGATTTGGTTGACGGTGCTCCGAAGACTGTTAAAGAAGCTGCTCCGAAAGCTGAAGCTGAAGAAATCAAGAAGAAACTTGAAGAAGCTGGTGCTAAGGTTGAATTGAAGTAATTTTGCTTCTTTTGAGCTTTTGTAAAAACTCCCGGATTTTCCGGGAGTTTTTTATTGGGGCAACAGTGAAAATTTTGCAGAAAACGGCGGCACTGCTATCCGAATCGCAGCAGGGGCTGAATACGAATCGCTGCTATGGGTAAAAGTGAAAAATGTCTTAATTGTCGCGATAAAAAACTTGACTCATTTTGCGAAAAATCTGTTGCAATTTTAGACTCTAAGGTATAGAAAGAAGTGATTTTTCTAAAATATTATTTTCCGAATCGTGCCAAGAGGGTCTTTATCCGAGGGTTTGGCAGATTCTGTTTGTTTAAAAAAGATATTTTTTAATCTTCCGCACGCGGGGTTCATGGCAATCATGGCAGGATTGGTGCGGATTTGTAACCTAGGGATGAAAGCACAATGAAAGAATCTTATACGAGCAAGAGACGTGTAAGAAGAAACTTCGGCCGAATCGATGCCGTGTCGGATATGCCGAGTTTAATCGAAGTTCAAACCGGTTCCTATGCTGATTTTATCGAATCCGATAAAGAAAAAGGGCAGTGCGAATTCGGGTTGGAAGAAGTATTTAAATCTATTTTCCCCATTAAAGATTTTTCAGGCAGCGGCGAACTGGAGTTTGTCAAATACGAACTCGAAGAGCCGAAATATGATGTTGACGAGTGCATTAAGCGTGATATGACTTATGCCGCTCCGGTTAAGGCAACGCTGCGTCTGGTCGTTTGGGATATTGATGAGGCTACCGGAGCCAAATCAATCCATGACATCAAAGAGCAGGATGTTTATATGGGCGATATTCCGCTGATGACCGATAAAGGTACGTTTATTTTCAACGGTACCGAGCGTGTCGTCGTTTCACAGATGCACCGTTCTCCGGGTGTGTTCTTTGATCATGACAAAGGCAAGACCGTTGCTTCCGGTAAATATCTGTTTGCGGCCCGCATTATTCCTTATCGCGGTTCCTGGCTCGATTTTGAATTTGATGCCAAAGATTTGGTTTATGCCCGCATCGACCGTCGCCGCAAGCTGCCGGTTACTTCCATTCTGTATTCTTTGTATTCCAAAGAAACCGAAGACAAAATCAAAGAACTGAAAGCTCAGGGCAAAAAAATCGATCCGTCCGAAATCAAAGGAATGGATAAAGAAGAAATTCTGAGCTATTTCTATGATGTTGACACTTATGTTGCCGACAAAAAGGCCTGGAAAGTCAAATTCCTGCCGGAGCGTATGAAAGGCGTTAAATTTGATTTCGATCTGGTTAATACCAAAACCGGCGAAACCGTTTGGGAAAAAGGCAAAAAAATGACGCCGCGTTCGGCTCAGAAACTGGCTGATGAAGGGTTGGAATTCTATAAAGTCAGCCCGGATCAGCTGTTTGGCAAATTTTTGGCGACTGCAGTCATCAATCCGAAAACCGGTGAAATTATTGCAGATGCCGGTGCTGAACTGAATGAAGAAGTTCTGACCAATATTTCGGCGGCAAAAGTCGGCGAAATCAAGGTTCTTTACATTGACAACGTTAATGTCGGCCCGTATATCCGCAATACGCTGGAAGCAGACAAAAACCATAACCGCGAAGAAGCTTTGCTGGATATCTATCGCGTTATGCGTCCGGGTGAACCGCCTACCTATGAAACGGCTGATCAGCTGTTCCGTTCCCTGTTCTTTGACAATGACCGTTATGACCTGTCGTCTGTCGGTCGTGTGAAGATGAATGTTGCTTTGGACATTTCTTTTGAAGATGCGCCGGATACTTACCGCACGCTGCGTAAAGACGATATTCTGCGTATTGTCAAGCGTTTGGTTGAACTGCGTGATGGCAAAGGGGAAGTTGACGATATTGACCACCTCGGCAACCGTCGTGTCCGTTCGGTCGGCGAATTGATGGAAAATCAGTATCGTATGGGATTGCTGCGTATGGAACGCGCTATTCGCGAAAGAATGAGCTCCGAATCGCTGAATAACGTTAAACCGCAGGATTTGGTCAATGCCAAGCCGATTGCGTCGGTTATCCGCGAATTCTTCGGTTCTTCTCAGCTGTCTCAGTTTATGGATCAGAATAACCCGTTGTCGGAAATTACGCACAAGCGCCGTTTGTCTGCTTTGGGGCCGGGCGGTTTGTCCCGTGACCGTGCAGGCTTTGAAGTCCGCGACGTGCATCCGACCCACTACGGACGTATCTGCCCGATTGAAACGCCGGAAGGTCCGAACATCGGTTTGATTAACTCGTTGTCAACCTATGCCCGCATTAACAAATACGGCTTTATTGAATGCCCGTACCGCAAGGTTGTCAATGGCGTGGTTACCAACGAAGTTGTTTATTTGTCCGCCAATGAAGAAGGCAAGTTCAAAATTGCCGAGGCCAATGCCAAGGTTAAAGATGACGGCCATTTTGAAAATGACCTGATTGCCTGCCGCAAAGCCGGTGAATTTGAATTTGCTCATCCGGAAGAAGTCGATTTCATCGACGTTTCTCCGCAACAATTGGTTTCGGTCGCTACTGCGTTGATTCCGTTCCTGGAAAACGATGACGCGAACCGTGCGTTGATGGGTGCGAACATGCAGCGCCAAGGTGTGCCTTTGCTGCGTTCGGAAGCTCCGCTGGTCGGTACCGGTATGGAAGCAACGGTGGCCAAAGATTCCGGTGCAACTGTCGTTGCCAAATATGACGGTATTGTCGATGCCGTCGATGCCAACCGTATCGTTGTTCGTTCTTTGAACGACAATGTGGCCGATGCCGGTGTTGAAATTTATAAATTGCAGAAGTTCCGCCGCTCCAACCAGAATACCTGTATCAATCAGGTTCCGCTGGTTAAAGTCGGCGACCATGTCAAAGCCGGCGACATTATGGCCGACGGTCCGTGCACCGATATGGGCGAGCTGGCTCTGGGACGCAATCTGCTGGTTGCCTTTATGCCGTGGAACGGTTTGAACTACGAAGATGCCATTCTGCTGTCAGAAAACATCTCCCGTAATGACGTGCTGACTTCACTGCATATTGAAGAATTTGAAGTTATGGCCCGTGACACCAAGCTGGGGCAGGAAGAAATCACCCGCGATATTCCGAACGTCGGTGAAGAAGCCCTGCGCAATCTGGATGAAGCCGGTATCGTTTACATCGGTGCCGAGGTTAAGGCCGGTGACATTCTGGTCGGTAAGGTTACGCCGAAAGGCGAATCTCCGGTTACGCCGGAAGAGAAACTGCTGCGCGCCATCTTCGGTGAAAAAGCCAGTGACGTTCGCGATACTTCTTTGCGCGTTCAACCGGGTATTGAAGGCATCGTGGTTGACGTTCATGTCTTTTCACGCCGCGGTGTTGAAAAGGATGAACGTGCACTGTCCATTGAGCAGGAAGAAATCTCCCAGCTGGCCAAAGACCGTGATGATGAAATCGCAATCATCCGCCGCTCTTTTGACGCCCGTTTGCAGTCGATGCTGATGGGACAGAAAGTGGTTGATGCACCGAAGGGTATTGCTAAAAACGCAACAGTTACCGGAGAAGTTTTGGCGGCTGTTCCTTCTTCTCAATGGCGTAAGATTGTGGTTAAAGACGAAGAAGTCATGGCCCGTATCGAAGAATTTCTGGCTGCTTTTGACGCCCGCGTCGAAAAGGTTCAGAAACACTTTGAAAACAAGGTTGAAAAAGTACAGCGCGGCGATGATTTGCTGCCGGGCGTTTTGAAGATGGTTAAAGTCTTCATTGCGACCAAGCGTAAAATTCAAACCGGCGATAAGATTGCCGGACGCCACGGTAACAAAGGTACGATTTCCCGCGTTCTGCCGTTGCAGGATATGCCGTATATGGAAGACGGCACCCCGGTTGACATCGTGTTGAACCCGTTGGGCGTGCCTTCCCGTATGAATGTCGGACAAATTCTGGAAACGCACCTTGGCTGGGCTGCCAGCGAGCTGGGCAAACAGCTGAACGAGATGTGCGAACAGTATAAGCGCGGCGAGAAAACCATTGACGAACTCAATGCCAAACTGAAGGCAATTTACGGTGAAAAGCAGTATAAAAATGATATTGAGCCGATGAATGAAGCCGAGAAGCTGGAAATGATTTCCAACCTCAAAAACGGCGTGCCGATGGCTACACCGGTCTTTGACGGCGCTCATGAAGATGATATCAACAACATGCTGGAACTGGCAGGTTTGCCGACTTCAGGTCAGATTTACCTGTATGACGGCCGCACCGGTGAGAAGTTTGACCGTAAGGTTACCGTCGGTACGATTTATATGATTAAACTGCACCACATCGTTGACGAAAAGATGCACGCCCGTTCGGTCGGTCCGTACAGCCTGGTTACCCAGCAGCCGCTGGGCGGTAAGGCTCAATTCGGCGGACAACGTTTCGGTGAAATGGAAGTTTGGGCGCTGCAAGCTTACGGTGCCGCTTATACCCTGCAGGAAATGCTGACGGTTAAGTCGGATGACGTAAACGGCCGTACCAAAGTTTATGAAGCAATCGTCCGCGGCGATGACGGATTTGAAGCCGGCGTTCCGGAATCCTTTAACGTTTTGGTTAAAGAAATCAAATCTCTCTGCCTCAATGTCGAATTGTTGAACGAAGAAGTTTAAGGTAAAGGAGTTTTACGAATATGAATGATATTATGAAATTTTTTGGCCAGCAGGTTTCAGCCGAATCCTTTGACCAAATTAAAATCTCGATTGCTTCGCCTGAACAGATTCGTTCCTGGTCATACGGCGAGGTCAAAAAGCCGGAGACGATTAACTATCGTACATTTAAGCCGGAGCGGGACGGTTTGTTCTGTGCCCGCATCTTCGGTCCGGTTAAAGACTACGAATGCTTGTGCGGCAAATACAAACGCATGAAATATCGCGGCGTTGTCTGCGAAAAGTGCGGCGTGGAAGTTACGCTGTCCAAAGTCCGCCGCGAACGTATGGGACATATTGAACTGGCGGCGCCGGTTGCGCATATCTGGTTCCTAAAGTCTCTGCCGTCCCGCATTGCGCTGATTACCGATATTCCGATGAAGTCTTTGGAACGCGTTTTGTATTTCGAAAGCTACATTGTTATTGAACCGGGATTGACTCCGTTGTCAGTCAATGAGTTGCTGAGCGAAGAACAGTATCAGGAAGCTATTGACGAATACGGTGAAGATTCTTTCCGGGCCGGCATCGGTGCCGAGGCTTTGAAAGAAATTCTGTCTCAGATTGATTTGGAAGCCGAACGCAAGGCTATTCGCGAAGAGCTGAAGGACAGCAGTTCCGAAGCCAAACGCAAAAAGCTGATTAAACGTTTGAAGATCATTGAGGCATTCATTGATTCGAATACCAAGCCGGAATGGATGATTCTGGATGTTCTGCCGGTTATTCCGCCTGAACTGCGTCCGCTGGTTCCGCTGGACGGCGGTCGGTTTGCAACTTCGGATTTGAACGATTTGTACCGCCGCGTCATTAACCGCAACAACCGTCTGAAGAGATTAATCGAACTGCATGCGCCGGATATCATTATCCGCAACGAAAAACGCATGCTGCAGGAATCGGTCGATGCTTTGTTTGACAACGGTCGTCGCGCCCGTGCGATTACCGGTACCAACAAACGTCCGCTGAAATCCCTGTCGGATATGCTGAAAGGTAAGCAGGGTCGTTTCCGTCAGAACCTGTTGGGTAAACGTGTTGACTATTCAGGCCGTTCGGTTATTACCGTCGGTCCGGAATTGAAACTGCACCAGTGCGGTTTGCCGAAGAAGATGGCTCTGGAACTGTTTAAGCCTTTCGTCTATGCCAAACTGGAACTGTACGGACACGCAACGACGATTAAAGCGGCCAAACGCATGGTTGAAAAAGAACGTCCGGAAGTTTGGGATATTCTGGAAGAAGTCATTCGCGAACATCCGGTTTTGCTGAACCGTGCTCCGACGTTGCACCGTTTGGGTATTCAGGCTTTTGAACCGGTTCTGGTCGAAGGTAAAGCTATCCATCTGCATCCGCTGGTTTGTACCGCGTTCAACGCCGACTTCGACGGTGACCAAATGGCCGTTCACGTTCCGTTGTCGGTTGAGGCTCAGTTGGAAGCCCGCGTGCTGATGATGTCTACCAACAACATTCTGTCTCCTGCTTCGGGCAAACCGATTGTGGTTCCGTCCCAAGATATGGTGCTGGGTATCTATTACCTGACCTACGAGGCTGAAGGTGTTGCCGGCGAAGGCTCCGTCTATGCCGATTTTGACGAAGTTCAGATGGCTTTGGACAACAAATTCCTTGATATGCACGCCAAAATCAAATGCCGGATGGAATATGTCGATGACAATGGGGAACTGAAATACGGTTTGGTTGAAACCACGGCCGGACGTATTATCGTTTCGCAGATTTTGCCGAAACATAAAAACGTACCGTTCTCTTTGGTTAACCGTTTGATTCGTAAGAAGGAAATCGGTGAAATCATTGACATCGTTTACCGTCACTGCGGCCAGAAGGAAACCGTCTTGTTTGTTGACAAGATTATGACCTTAGGCTTTACCAATGCCTGCAAGGCCGGTATTTCTTTCGGTAAGGACGACCTGATTGTTCCTGATGCCAAGAAAGAACTGATTGCCGAGACCGAAAAACAGGTTAAGGAATTTGAACAGCAGTATCAGAACGGTTTGATTACCAAAGGCGAAAAGTACAACAAGGTTATCGATATCTGGGCTGCCTGCACGGATAAGGTCGCTGACGAAATGATGAAGAACATTTCCAAAATCGACCATGGTTACATCAACTCGGTTTATATGATGGCTCACTCCGGCGCCCGCGGTTCTGCCGCCCAAATGCGTCAGGTTGCCGGTATGCGCGGTTTGATGGCCAAACCGAGCGGCGAAATTATTGAACAGCCGATTATTTCAAACTTTAAAGAAGGCCTGACGGTGTTGGAATACTTCAATTCTACCCACGGTGCCCGTAAAGGTTTGGCGGATACGGCCTTGAAGACCGCTAACTCCGGTTATCTGACCCGTCGTTTGGTTGACGTTGCTCAAGACGTTGTCGTTACCGAAACCGACTGCGGCACCGAGCGCGGCATTATCGTCCGTCCGGTTGTTGACGGCGGTAACGTTATCGTTTCCATCGGTGAACGTATTCTGGGCCGTACCATTCAGGAAGACATTATTCATCCTGAAACCGGTGAAGTTCTGGTTCACAAAGGCAAACTGATTGACGAGAACGATGTTGAAGTCGTTGAAGCTGCCGGTGTTGAACAGGTTAAAATCCGTTCGGTTCTGACCTGTGAAGCCGAGAACGGCATTTGTGCCGCCTGCTACGGCCGTGACCTGGCTCGCGGTACGCCGGTTAATATCGGTGAAGCCGTCGGTGTTATTGCGGCTCAGTCAATCGGTGAACCGGGTACCCAGCTGACGATGAGAACCTTCCACATCGGTGGTGCGGCTTCCAAGTCTGCCGAACAGGCTTCGGTTGAAGTTCCGTTTGCCGGTGTGCTGAAACTGGAAAACAAACATCTGGTTATCGATTCCGAGGGCAACGGCATTGTTCTGTCGCGTAACTGCGAAATTGTTATTGAGGATGCTCAGGGCCGTGAAAAATCACGCCACCATGTTCCTTACGGTACCAAGATTCTGGCGGCCGAAGGCTCCAAGGTTAAGAAAGGGCAGAAAGTGGCCGAGTGGGATCCGTTTACAATTCCGGTTATTTCGGAAAAAGCCGGTCAGGCCGAACTGGTTGACCTCATCAACAATGTTTCGGTTAAGGAAACCGTTGACGAAACGACCGGTATCGTTTCCAAGGTGGTTGTTGACTGGCGTTCAAATTCCAGCAGCGCCGGTTTGAAACCGAGCATTATGCTGAAAGATGCCAAAGGCAAACCGGTTACTTATGATAACGGTAAGGAAGTCCGCTACTATCTGTCGGTTGACGCCATTCTGACCGTTGACAACGGTGCGGAAGTCAAAGTCGGTGACGTTATCGCGCGTATTCCGCGGGAAAGCTCCAAGACTAAAGATATTACCGGCGGTCTGCCGCGCGTTGCCGAGCTGTTTGAAGCCCGCCGTCCGAAAGATGCCGCGATTATTTCCGATATTGACGGTATGGTTGAATTCGGCAAGGACTACAAGGCCAAACAGCGGATTACGGTTGTGCCGCAGAAAGGCGAACCGATTGAATATCTGATTCCGAAAGGCCGCCATCTGGTGGTTCAGGACGGCGATATTGTCAAGAAAGGCGATATGCTGGTTGAAGGTACTCCGGCGCCGCATGATATTCTGCGTGTTCTTGGGGTTGAGAAACTGGCCGAATATCTGGTTAAGGAAGTTCAGGACGTTTACCGTCTGCAAGGCGTTAAGATTAACGATAAGCATATTGAAGTTATCGTTTCGCAGATGCTGCGCAAGGTTGAAGTCACCGTTCCGGGAGATACGACTTTCCTGATCGGCGAGCAGGTTGACCGTGACGTGTTTGAGGCCGAAAATGCCAAAGTTATTGCCGAGAACGGAACACCGGCTCAGGCCGATCCGATCCTGCTCGGTATTACCAAGGCTTCGTTGCAGACCAAGTCCTTCATTTCAGCCGCATCGTTCCAGGAGACGACCCGTGTTCTGACCGAAGCTGCGGTTGAGGGCAAGGTTGACAAACTGAGCGGTCTGAAAGAGAACGTTATCGTCGGTCGTTTGATTCCGGCCGGTACCGGTACGGTTCTGCGGGCACTGAAGAAGGTTGCCGCCCAGAACGACAAGGAAATTTTGTCGCTCAAGGAAGAGGCGGCTCAGGCTCAGTTGGAACAGCATGCCGCTGTTGCCGCAACCGGCACTGACGAATCTTCTGCCGAATAGGGGTCAAACCTTATTTAACCAAAAGGGCTCTGATTTTTTCAGAGCCCTTTTTGTTTGCCGAGTGAGAAAACGGTATATGGACAAAATTTGTTCTTGATTATCAGAATTTAACCGACTATAGTTATCTTAATTCAAAATTATTTAGATGCTATTGGGATATTCACCGCGTTACGGCGGTTTATTATATATTATTAACGTTTTAAAATTTTTTTTTAGTTATGAATGCTAAAGAATTTTTGGGAGGCCTTCTCGAGGAGAATAAGCCTCAGGTGGTAAGTTTTCAGAACGGTGCTTACGTTCAGGTTATTAATCTTGAAGCCGAAGAAGTTGCCGAGTACATTCGCGGTTTGACGAAGTATCAGCGTCTGTTGCTGCGAACGCGTATCAGCCGTCATCAAATGGCTGCCGGTTATGAAGCTTCGCATTTGGAAGGAATCGGCAAGCAGGATATTCAGCGAAGAATTCTGCTGTCGGAGTTTTGGAAAATGTTGGTCAAAGTCGCAGCACCATGTTTTAAGTAAAGCTTAAGCCAGAAAAAAGCATTACAAGCCCTGTGAGATTTTCTCACAGGGTTTTTTGTATAGGGAATTTCAGCCGAAAATTTTTGCTGCTTTATAAAATGGCTTGTTTTTTGGCGGCGGAAAAAGTAAAGTAATGACAGTTTAACAAAAGGAGATAAGAAGATGAAAAAACTGATTATGTCTGTTGCGGCGCTGTCTTTGCTGGCGGCTTGCGCAACTGATCCCTATACCGGGGAGAGCAAGGTTTCCAAAACAGCGTGGGGAACCGGTATCGGAGCGGTTGCCGGAGCGGGTATCGGCGCATTGGTCGGCGGTGAAAAAGGCGCTTTAATCGGTGCCGGCATCGGTGCGGCTGGCGGCGCGGCTACCGGCGGTTATATGGATATTCAGGCCCGCAGACTGCGTCAGGAACTGGTCGGTACCGGTGTTCAGGTTCAGGAAATGAACGGACAGGTGCGTTTGATTATGCCGAGCAATATTACTTTTGCGACAGATTCTGCTGTTTTCCAAACATCCTTTAACCGGGTGTTGGATTCTGTAGCCAAGGTTATTAAAGAATATAATAAAACGGCGGTTCAGATTGTCGGCTATACCGACAATACGGGGACGGTTGCCTATAATAATCAACTGTCGTTGAAGCGCGCGCAGGCGGTTGCAACTTATCTGCAAAATCGCGGTGTGGCGGCTAACCGTTTGTCGGTAACCGGAATGGGACCGAATAATCCGATTGCCTCCAATGCAACGGCAGCCGGCAGAGAACAGAACAGGCGGGTGGAAATCACGCTCATCAACCTTCAGTAAAAACTTGTATAATGGTCGATTAGTGCGTTGTCTTCGGGCCGAAAGCTGCACTCGGGTATCTAATTTTGCTTTGACAGCGTTTGCTGTCTTGCTTAATAAGACAGCCAAGATTTTCAGATAAAAATAACAAATCGTTGTTATTTTTACTAGCAATCACGTACTTCTGCCAAACACAAGAAAAGCCCGTCATTGAGGCGGGCTTTTGATTTACAGGCGACATAATGCTGCGGTGTTTCGCAGGAGCTGCTTGAGCGTTTTGACCTTTTGTTTATATTTTTTGCGGGTACTGCCAAGGCCGAAGAAGGCAATGAACTTATATCGGCGCAGCAGGCTGAGGCAGTCTTTGCGGTTGGTGGCGGCGGCAATTTCCGTGTAATCAATTCCGAGTTTTTGTTTGGCGATGCTGCGGAACAGAATTTCTTCATAAAAGGGCGTTTGGCGGGCATAGTACCAGAATTTGTCGGCAAATTCGCGTTTGGGTTCGTTCCATGGTTTGATATGGGAGGTAAAATGCACAATCGCCGGTTCGATATCCCGGCGGTATGCTTTGGCTGCTTCGGGATCATTGTAAAAGAAATCCAAATGCCATTGGTAATTATAACGCCGGGAAAGATATTTTATTTTGTCGCGGCAGGCGCTGTTTAAAATATCCTGGTCATGGTATGGCAGGTATTTAATCGTTTCCCGCAGCTCAATAAAACGGTCAAACAAGTTGTTTTGCCGCATCAGGGCGACGTTCATTACCAAGATGCCGGCGTTAAAATAACGGCTGGTATCGGCTAATTTTAATTCCGTTTTCATCTGTTCGATGCGTTCGGGAATATAATAGGGGTGGTCGGCATCCTGAACCGCAAGCAGGTAGTTGTCTTTGATGTCCTGCTCGTAGAGCCGGGCAACATCGTCAAGGAAAACCGTATCGCAGTCGCAGTAAAGAATTTTGTCGTAGTTTGCTGTCAGCAGGGGCAGAGCCAGGCGATAATAGGTCGGCTGATTCCAGAAAGCCAGATTGTTTTTCAGGCGGGATTGGTATTGTTGAAGATGGTCGCTTACTTTGAGAAAGGAAATATTGACGTTTTTCTGCTTGAATTCGCTGAGCTGCTGTCGGGCATGTTCAGACAGCGAATCGTGCAGAATGTAGATTTCGTATTGTTTATTATGGGCCGTATGAGCAATCAGCGATTGCAGCGAAACGCCCAGGTAAGGCACGTAATTTTCATCCGTGGCGAAAAAAACGGGGATAATCGATGTCTCAGTCATTTGTTTATCCTAATAGTTGTTTGATAAATTATCGACTAAACTATAAGCCGCTTATGCGGAAATGAAAATACAAATAATAGAGATACCCAGATTTTTTGTATATAAAAACGGTTGCAGGGGCGGGCGCGGAAAATTTAGGTTTGGAGGCATAAAAAAAGCGGAGATTTCTCCGCTTTGAGGTTTATAACTTACAATAATATTCTGGGTTAAGACTTACGACGCAGAAAAGAAGGAATTTCGAGATTCAGCTTATCTTCCGGGTCATAGTCGTTGTCAGAGAAACTCGGGGAAACCGGCTCCTGGAAACGCTCACTTTCCTTGGTCATTTTCTTGCGGTTTCTCTTGGCGATGGAGAATCCGGTTACACGCTCGATTAAGGTCGGGGTGTATTCTTCATCGTCGTCATTCACAATCAGTCTTTCCGGTTCTTCTTTGCGGGAAGCGGAGAAAGGTTTGGGATTGTGGTTGGGAAACAGTTCCGGTTCTTCTTCAACGGTTTTTAAAGAAGTTTTGGCGGTGAAACTGTTTTCCTTGGCAGACAAAATGCTGTCGAGCTGAGCATCAGCATTGATGTCTTCATTTTTGTTAATAATAGCTTTGAACAAAGAGGAGGCTTGAGGCATGTCGTTAATAATAGATGAAGCTTCAAGATTATTAAAATCCTCAAATTTTTCTTCTTCCACCGAAGCCTGAACGGCAGGTTCTTCGATTTCGGAAACCTCTTCGGGGTGGTCGAAAGAAACGATTGTTGCCGTATCAATCATTTTTTCGACGGTGTCAGCTTCGGCTTCGGGAGCCGTTGCTGCAAATTTTTCCAAGTTGGAATCAACTTCCTCACTCGGTGTTTCCGGGGTATTTACCGCCGGCATAAAACTTTCTTTCAGGTAGTCCTGCGCAATTTTGGCTGCCGGTTTGGGCTGCGGCTGGGCAGCTTTGCCTTCGCCGATGCCGGTGGCAACGATTGAAACGCGGATTTTGCCGACCAGAGCTTCGTCGAAGCTGGAGCCGAAAATAATGTTGGCGTCTTCATCAACTTCTTCTTTGATGCGGCTGGCCGCTTCGTCTATTTCAAACAGGGTAATGTCTGAACCGCCGGTGATGTTAATCAGCACGCCTTTGGCTCCGCGCATGGAACAATCGTCAAGCAGCGGGTTGGCCAGCGCTTGTTCGGCCGCTTTGACCGCGCGGTCTTCGCCTTCGGCTTCGCCGGTTCCCATAATGGCTTTCCCTTTATCTTCCATAATGCTTTTGATGTCGGCGAAGTCGAGGTTAATCAGGCCCGGCATCATCATCAAATCGGTGATGGAACGGACGCCGGCATAGAGCACATTGTCGGCCATGATAAAGGCGTCGGCAAGGGTGGTTTTTTTGTCGGCAACGCGAAATAAATTCTGATTGGGGATAATGATGATACTGTCAACCGAATTGGTAAAATCTTCAACGGCGCTTTCGGCGGTTTCCATCCGTTTGCGGCCTTCAAACTGAAACGGTTTGGTAACAACGCCGACGGTAAGAATGCCTTTGGCTTTGGCAAGACGGGCGACAACCGGTGCCGCGCCGGAACCGGTGCCGCCGCCCATGCCGGCGGTGATGAAGACCATATTGGCACCTTCAAGTTCCTTTTCAATTTCTTCTTTGGCTTCTTCCGCAGCCATGCGTCCGACTTCCGGACGGGCGCCGGCGCCCAGTCCCATTGTGGTTTCCAGGCCGAGCTGAATTTTGCGGCTGGCTTTGGAATGGGCAAGGGCCTGTGCATCGGTGTTGGCGACGATGAAGTCAACGCCCTCCAGATTTTGATCAATCATGTTATTGACGGCATTGCCGCCGCCGCCGCCGACTCCGATGACGGAAATCCGCGGTTTCAGGTGCATAACGGTCGCTTCGGGGACGGCTAATTTGATTGACATTGTATTTCTTACTCCAAAAATTTTACTTTAATTGCTTACAGGATAGTGAAAATAAATTAAGTTTTGGTTACTAAGAAATAGTTATTTGAAAAATTTGTTGAAGAGGAGGTTTATGTTCTTTCTCTTTGGCAGTCTGATTGTTTTGATGATAATTTTTTACAAAAGCCACTGAAATAAAAAAATTCCCCTTTGCCTGAGGCAGCGGGGAACCGAGTTTTAAAAGCTTTGTTTGAGCCAGTCAAGAATACGGCCGAAACTAGTACCGGAAGAGGCCGGTTTGCTGATGATTTTATTCGGCTTTTTCTCACTGTAATTCAGCGCAAACAGCAATAAGCCGATGGCGGTGGAAAAGCAGGGGTTATACAGGTTGTCCGGCAGATTGATGACGTTTTTGGGACGACCGATGCGCACCTGTTTGTCCAGAACCATATTGGCGATGTCGCGGATTCCGGAAAGCTGGGCTCCGCCGCCGGTCAGAACAACCCGGTGGCTGCTGATGTCGCGCAGGCCGTGTTCGGCCAGTTTCTTATTGACCAGTTCAAAAATTTCTTCAATGCGCGGGGTGATGATGCTGATTAATTCCGCTTTGGGCACTTGTTTAATCAGGCTGTCGTCTTCTTCGCCGACGGGATAGACGTTAATCAGGTCTTCTTTGTCCTGACTGGTCATGAAAGCACAGCCGTGCAGCGTTTTCAAACGTTCGGCATGGGTAAACGAGGTGGTCAGTCCCCAGGCGATGTCGTTGGTGACGTTGTTGCCGCCGACACCGATGGAAGAAAAGGCTACCGGATAACCGTGTTTGAATGTAGCCATATTGGTGGTGCCGCCGCCAATGTCCACAATGGTGGCGCCGATTTCCTTTTCGTCATCGACCAGGCAGGCAAGCCCCGACGCGTAGGCGGAAAAGGCTTTTTCGGCGATTTCCAAGTGGGCGTTTTCAATTACGGTAGAAAGGTTTTTAAATTGGATGTCAGGCACCATGCCGAGCAGAATGTTGACCGAAAGGTTTTCACCGTAGATGTTGCGGGGGTCTTTGATTTCCTCGCCGAGGTCGAGACGATAGTTGGTGGGCAGGCAGTGAATCAATTCATTGTCTTCAACGTTGATTTTATTGATGCCTTTTTCGATGACTTTTTTTATGTCGAGGTCGTTTACCGGACGGTTGCGGTTGATGGCAATCGTGGCCCCTTTCAGGCTGCTTTTAATCCGGTCGCCGGAGATGTTGACAATGATGCGGTTAATGCGTTCATTCGCCATCTGTTCTGCCGTTTCGACCGCATTGCAAACGGAAAGGGTCGCCTGGTTGATGTCCGTGACGATTCCGTTTTTTATGCCTTTGGAGGCGTTGTAACCGTAGCCGACAACATTGATTTTTTTATCACGGCTAATCTTGGCAATCAGACAGCAGACTTTGGATGAGCCTATATCCAAGGCGGCGATTGTGGTTAGTCGATTAAATGAATGTGTCAACGTTCTTCCTCTTAAATGCGGCGTTCCTTGACATCCTTGAGTTTTTTGCGCTCCTCGGGAGTCATTTTGCCTAATTTGACGATTACTTTATTGGGGAATCTTAAATCGATTATGGTTAATTTACGTTTAAGAAGTCCCTGGGTGGTGTTTAATTTCAGCAATTTTTTCCAGGCTTCGTCGATATGTTTTTCCGGGAGTTTGACAGTGATGCCGTTTTCAACGTCGTCGAGTACGATGTTCCAGCGGCGGCCGGAGATGTAGTTGGCGACCTTGATGCGTTGAAAAATGTTTTGATCGTCGGTGATGCTTTTCATCAGTGCGGTAATGTTTTCCGGAGCTCCCTCGCCGACAATCAGGAGAATCGGATGGTCCGGCGTGTAATCGGCTTCAATGACGTTTCCTTCGCCGTCAATGGGGCGGAATTTGTGGTCAAGCTGCCAGATGCTTTGCACCTGCCGTTCCCGGATATCAATCTGGATGATGTTGGGAAAAAAGCGGCGTTTGACGACGGCGTGACGTACCCAGGGCAATTGTTCGACTTTTTGCTGCAAATCGCGAAGATCCAGATTAAGGATGTTGGTTTCGCGGCTGAGCTGCAGGGCGTTGAGAATATCCTGTTTGGCGGTTTTGTCGCGGCCGGTGATGACAATGTCGTCTATTTTGAAGCCCAGGCCGGCGCTGTAGTTGTAAAATTCCGTGCTGAGGTCGGTGAGTTTGCGGCCGATGAGGTTGGTCTTAATGGTAATGATGACGGACGCCAGCATAAAAATAACCCCCAGCAGAAACAGGTTTCCGGCTAATCGGAACGGCCATTCCCGCGGCAGGGAAATCCGCGAGGGAATTGTTACCGGTGCGGCCGGCGCTATTTGGGGTGCATTTTTATCAGCCATATTTATTTCTGAATTCCGAGACGTTTAATTTCCCATTCCAGGGTGATGGAAGTCGTTTGTTTAACCCGCTGAATGATTGTTTCTCCGAGTGTTTCAATATCGCGGGCGGTAGCGTTGCCGGTATTAATCAGAAAGTTGCAGTGGATGTCGGAGACTTTGGCGCCGCCGACCCGCAGATCGGCACAGCCGGATTTTTTAATGAGTTCCCAAGCTTTGAGACCTTCGGGATTTTTGAAAGTGGAA
>ULSV01011641.1_pt1 | contig 29896 bp, 28 predicted proteins | sample 1956991 | NCBI WGS metagenome assembly ULSV01 (sample SAMEA4835717, study PRJEB28245) | human gut metagenome | biome: gut microbiome; material: fecal sample | place: Denmark | collected 2008 | reverse complement strand
GCTCACTGGATGGTCCGGGATTCCGTTTTGGCATATTGCTCACCGGATGGTCCGGGATTCGTTTTTGCCAGTTGCGTTTCCTGTCAGGCGTCCAGCTTTGCCAATGCCGCAAATGCCGTCAGGATCTCATGCTCCTCGCCCTGTGCCGTCAATGTCTCGCCGTCCACATAGCGGCCAATGTTTTCTGCCACATTGCCCTTGCAGGCTGCCACGACATTTAAAATAGAAGCCGTCTTCATTCCACGGATCCGGCCGACTACAAAAAGTGCTGCCGTCTCCATGTCCGATGCCATGACTCCTTTTTTCGCCCAGTCCGCATAGATGGCCGGATTGTCATCGCGATACAAACAGTCGTGACTTCTGGCAATTCCCGTGTGGAACCGGTAACCAGCCTCGCTTGCGCTTTCCTCACAGGCAGTCAAAAGCCTGTGGTCAGCAACAGCCGGATAACTGAGCGGCGCATAGCCAAGGGACGTTCCCTCATCGCGCACAGCGGCTTCGACCATAACCAGGTCACCGACTCCTGCTTCTGGCTGAAGTGCACCACAACTTCCAATACGGATTGCCGCCGTCACCCCAATCTTTCGCAGTTCTTCCACCGCGATCGCCATGGAAGGTCCTCCCATGCCGGTAGACATGACCAGAACCGGAACCCCATTCCAGAAACCGCTGTAACTTTTGTACTCCCGGTTCCATGCAAGCAGCTTTGCATCCTTCAGATACCCTGCTGCCCGCTCAGCCCTTGCCGGATCACCCGGAAGCACGGCATAGCGGATTCCCAGATTTTCCGGAAGCTGGATATGCGGCATCTTCGCAGTCGGAACATCCAGCACTTTACTGGAATGTGTCTGCTGATTTTCTTCCAATTTCATACCCTCCCTTCAAAATGTATACTCAATTGCGAATTTAACAACAATTTATGATAAAGATAGCATTAACTTTAGGTAAAGTCAATGAAAAGCGCGTAATCAGAGCTCTGTTTGTTAATTAAATAACAAGCAGTTGGACTTGAGTTTTTTCTGTGTTAAAACTATACTGTGTTTTATATTTTAGTTAGGAGGGAATTTCATATGAAGCAATCCGAATCGAAAAACCAGGATCTGTTTCTGGTCATTGATATGCAAAATGTTTACACCAAAGGGCAGGAATGGACCTGCGAAGGCATAGAAGCTGCTTCCGCTTCCATCCAGCGCATTTTAAAAAGTAATGCTCCAGAGAAAGTCATCTTCACCGAATATCTGGCACCGGAGCACCCAGAGGGTGTCTGGACCGAATACAACCGGGTCAATGCTTCTATCAATGCCAACCCATGGCTGAATGAGATGATGCCGGAATTTCTTCCATGGACCAAAATCTGGCCGGTTTACAAAAAGGATGTCTACTCTTCCTTTGCCATTCCAGAGGTTGTGGCTGCTGCAAGAAAAGCCAGCCGGGTCATTATTTCCGGCGTGGTAGCTGAATGCTGCGTGCTCTCCACCGTATTTGCTGCCATCGATGCCGGATGTAAGGTCATCTACCTGACCGATGCCGTTGCCGGACTCACCGGGGACTCCAAAAAGGAAACTGAAAAAATCGTCTCTTACTTTGCGCCGCTCCATACCGAATGCATGACAACAGACGAATATCTGAAACAACAGTAATCCGTTTTTGATGAAAGAAAGGAAGTATCTCCATGACACAATCTCTTCGCATCCGGGTGGAAAATATTTGTATTCTGATCTTAGGCTTTTTATCACTCGGAATGTTCGCCTTAAGCTTTTTTCATCACCTGCCAGCCGAAGCCGCGCTGTTAGTTTCCACAGAAATGGACTGGATGGTCCAGCGTGCCTCCTCTGTCGTACTGTTCTTCCTCTGCATGCAGCTCTGGAAACGGAAGCATGCCGCACGGTTCATTACCCAGGCACTTCTGCTGCTGGATTTTGTAAGTAACATTCCCCATGTTCCAGACCTGTTTTCCCTTGCGTGCATGGCATCTGACGTGATTCTGTTTCTGGTCTTTTTCTGGTTCCGCTCCGACTTCTGCTGTCCGGCTTCCAAAACCAACCGGAAACGCGGACTTTTTATCCTGCTCCTCAGTCTGGTCGGAGTCACTGCCAACGCAGTCATCAGCTACCATTATTTAACTCCCATTCTCGGCGGCGGGCGGCATACACTGCTCGACAGCTTTGAAGAAAGCCTCGATATTCTTCTCGGAAACGGTGCCTCCATTCCGGTTTCCCATGGCGCCCACATGCTGGAGCTTGTGATGTTCTGGTTTAGCTGGGCCTGCATTCTGGCCGCCCTGCTTTATGCAGTCCGCCCATGGCTTACCCCATCCACCCGGCGTGAATCGGATCTGCAGCACGCCCGCACTCTGCTTAATCTCTACAGCCAGAACAGCTGCTCCTATCTCGCCTTGGAGGACGATAAACAGCTTTACTTTGGACGCAATGTGGATGGTGTCATTCCCTACGGAGTTGCCGGCGATACCATCATTGTCAACGGCGATCCGGTCTGCGCAGACCCGGACTTTCCGGCACTGCTTGCCGAGTTTAAGGAATTCTGTGAAAAAAGCGCCCACAAGCTTTTCTTTCTAAGTGTCACCGGTCACTTTCTCGAAGAATATAAGCGTCAGGGCTTTGGCTATGTAAAATGCGGCGAAGAAGCACGGTTTTCCCTTGAAGATTATGAGATCAGCGGCAAAAAGGGGGCAAAAATGCGCATGAATATCAACCATGCGAAAAAAGCCGGTGTCACGGTTTTGGAATACCGTCCGCTCGAGCAGCGAAACAAGGAAATCGAAGATGCCTTCGATCGTGTGACCAATGAATGGCTCGGGCAGAAAAAAAGCTCGCTTCTTGCCTTTACCATGGGAAAAGCCGGACTGGATAACCCGATGGATAAACGCTATTTCTACGCAACTGACACGGACGGAAAGATTGTTGCCTTCATCGCCTTTGTCCCGTTTCTCGGGAAAGATGGCTACATGGCCGATGTCACCCGGCACGGAAACGGCGCTCCAAGCGGTGTCATGGAAACTATCATCTACGAAGCTTTCCAGACCTTCCGCGTAGAAGGCATCCACTACGGAAGTCTCGGCGTTGCTCCACTCGCCGGACTCGATGATGAAAAAGCCAGTCTGGTTGAACGGCTGCTGCGTTTCGTCTACAACAATCTGAACGACTGTTACGGATTTAAGGATCTGTACCGGGCCAAAGAAAAATACAGCCCGACAGATTGGATACCGGCCTACTATATTTATCTGCCAAAGCACCCGACCCCGGATATGTTCTACGCAGTCGTAAAGATCCAGAACCCGAATGGGATCCGTGAAGGTGTTCAGTCTTTTTTAAAGGGGAAACTACATCATGAAGAGCATCCAAGAAACGATCAACAAAAGCAGTCAGAAAATCAAAGAAAAAACAGCTGACATTCTGCAGTCAGCCCCGCAAATCCCAGTACCTGCCGGGCTGCTGTCTGGAAAACACCGAAAATTTCGCTCCGACCGGGGATATTTTGAAACAAACGGAGCACGCCTTTATTATGAAATATCCGGAGCAGGACTTCCCATACTCCTGCTCCATGGCAACCAGCAGTCGCACCATGTGTTTCATTCCTATGCTTCCAAGCTTCAGAAATCCTATCAGGTCATTCTAATGGACAGCCGGGGACATGGGCATTCCCAGCTGCTTTGCAGCAAGGCAGGACACTCCGCAGTACGCAAAAAAGAATTCTTTACCATTCAGGACATGGCCCGCGACGCCGCCAGCTTGTTAGACCACCTTGGCATCTCCAAAGTCATCCTCTTTGGATACAGCGACGGAGCCAACATTGCCTTGGAATTTGCAAGCCTTTATCCAGAACGTACGCTTGCAGTGATTTCCGCCAGCGGCAATGCCCTGCCGCATGGTCTGATATTTCCGGTGCGGCTTGGAACGCTGATGCTTGGCAGCGTTCTCACACTGGCTCAGAGGGTCCTTCCCAGCGGAAAACTCCATCAACAGCTCGGCAGCCAGCTGCAGATGAACACGCTTTTAACAGACTCCCCAAAGCTTTCCCCCGGCCGCCTTCAGAAAATTCAGGCTCCAGTCCTACTTCTAGCCGGAACCCATGACCTCATCAAGACCTCCCATACGCAATGGATGGCAGAACAGATTCCGCATAGTCAGTTATGCCTGCTTACTGGCGGGACACATAACGTACTGTTTTCACAGGAACAGACCTGTCTGGGCAAGATCCTGTATTTTCTGAAGGAAAACAATCTGTGAAAAAACATAACAGCCGCAAACAATCTCATAAAACTATGAAGTGCTGTAAATGCCACATCCGATGGAATGCACACAAAATAAGAGCTATCTGACTTTCTCGTCATCAGATAGCTCTTTTAAGAAATATCCCGAAGTTTCACTTAATAACCTCTCTTTCCATTATTTTGTTTTTCGCTTTTTCGTTAAATTGCTATGGGCCTCTGCCTTTCATTGGAATCTCCCTCCTTCGATTACATCTATGTAAACTCGTTAAGAGATTTTCTACTGGTAAATTTTAATAACCCATTGGACCGCCCTCCATGTTCTGAAGATTTTTGTTTTTTCTCTTCGTTTGTTCTTTTGTTTTTTTCCTCTCTTGTTTTTTGTTGTCTTCATTGTACTTCATTAAGTACAATTTTTCAAGCATTATTTCAAAATATTTTTCTATTTTTCTTGTATTTTCTGAATATATTGTTTCTATTATTTGTATTTTTGATACAATTTGGTCTTTCCCAATTGAGACTTTCTTTCCTATGCTTCCGTCTGCTCCCGCAGAATCAGTTGTCCGGCATACTGTGGGCACTCTTGTACCCTTCGCATGCCATCCCGGTAATGGAGCTGTTTTTCTTCATACATCAGACGTTCCGCTTTGTGGATCAACTCATCTGCACTGACGGTTCCATCGTTCCAGAGGTAACCGAAGGCAGCCAATTCCTTTTCCTGATGCATCAGCCGTTCTTTCAGTCTCTCAGCCTGTTTTATAAATTCCTTCCGGTCTATATCTGGGCAAAGCACCACAAATTCATCTCCGCTGATCCGGAAAAGCTGCTCTTTTGCAAAATATTCCCTGCACACTTCTGCCAGGTGCTTTAAGGCACGGTCTCCATATTCATGGCCAAAGGTATCGTTCAGATACTTTAAGCCATTAAGATCTGCGAAGGCAACCCCAAGTGACTTGCCTGTTTTTTTCATCAGACTTTTGAGACTGTGAATGTAGGACGTGTTATTCCGGATCCCGGTCAGCTGATCCAAATAACAAAGCCGTAACAGATACTCCTGCTTCTCTTGTTTTCCAATCTCAGCAGCAAGAACCTGGGCAACCTCTGCCACTAGCTCCGGATCACGGTTTTTTAACTGGGCATGCCTGATCTGCAGAATTCCGTAACAGTTTTCCCCGTACTGCACGGCTGCCGTAATCAGTTCTCGCTGCTTGTCCTCTGGTGTATTTTCCCCAGTGACAGTCTCCGGCTCTTCACATTCCAGAAAAACAGCCCGGTCTGCGTGATAATACTGCTGCAAAAGCTCCAGAACCTGCACAAGAGCCTTCCGGCAATCTTCTGCCAAAGCCAGCAGCTTCATGCACGCACTTTTTGTACTGGCCGCCAGTAAGGCATCAGACTGCTCCATCCCCTTTTCGTCAACCATAACCATACTCCCTTTGTACCTGATTTAGTCTCATTATAGCATCTATAGATATAATCATCAATTGTTATAGATGTAATTTTTTCACCTTAAATTTGTTATCCTATCTCTATAGTTTATAGGGAGTACACACATGGATATTGGTAAGAGAATCAGCTTTTTCAGAAATGCAAAGCAATATAGTGTAAACCGTCTTGCGACAATGGCAGGCATATCCCAGAGTTATCTGAGGGATGTGGAATTAGGAAAAAAGAACCCCACAGTAGAGGTTCTTTCTTATGTATGTGAAGCACTGGACATTTCCCTGCGAGACTTTTTTGATGACTCCCTCGAGCTTCACCTCCGGCAGGATCCGCTTCTGGCCCGGATCTACCAGATGAGTCCGAAACAGAGGGCTGCACTTCTTCAGTTTTTAGATTGTATGGATGAGTAATTCCGATTTTTTGAAAAGAGATCACTCCGCCGCAGGCACTACATGCAGGGAGACACCAGTCTGCTTCACCGTCTCTTTGATCTGCTCATCAACTGCCGAATCCGTAATGATATCATCCACCTCATTTAAGACACAAAGCTTTACGAGACTGGCTTTTCCAAACTTTCCGGAATCAGCCAGCACCACGGTCCTGTCTGCGATCTGGCACATCTGTTTCTGCACTCTCGCCTCACTTAATCCCTGATCTGTCAGCCCGACCTGCGGATGCACTCCGCTCACTGACATAAACAGGATATCGAGATGAAGGCTCTCCAATGTCTGGGAAAAATCATTTCCCAGTGATAATTCTTTTTTATCCAAAATTCCCCCCACCAGAATCACGGTGAATCCAGGGCATTCAGACAGGATCACGGCATTCTGGATAGAGTTGGTCACTACAGTCAGACTAGTGAATCTGCGTGCCAGTTCCTTTGCCATAACAAGACTTGTGCTTCCATAATCCAGTCCGACTGCCTGGTTTTCTCTGACAAACTCTGCTGCATAGGCAGCAATCGCAGCTTTTTCTTTCATATGGCTGGTATTTCTATCCTCTAAAGAAATATAGTCTTCTTTCTGAACCTGCATCTGTTTTCCGGATACCGGAAGCGCACCACCATGTACGCGCTTTAACTTTCCCTGCTTTTCCAACGCATCCATATCTTTCCGGACTGTCTCCGAAGAAACCTTCATTTCCTTTACAAGCTCCGCATTATGTACAATGCCATTCTTATTTAATAATTCCAGAATCCGGTCATACCGCTGTTGCGCCAGCATAAATATTCCTCCTATTTGCAGCCTTTTTCACTTAACTTCCATTATAACGTATTCTTTTGCATTCTCCTAGCACCTTTTTCTTTTCCAAAATCTTCTTTTCCCCATTATATCAATATTTATCCTGTTTTTCACCAGTATTTTCAACAAATCCCAACCTTATTTTTGGGTATTTCGTTGATTTTCTGTGTTTTATTGTGTTTTGTATTGATTTCCCAACAAAAACCAGATATACTAAAAAGCGAATCAAGGAATGCCGGGCAATTCAAAAAACTGCAGTACTGATATTAAGGAAGGAGAAAAAGTTATGAGTAATGAAATGAAACAAAAAGCTATGAAAGCAGTTCCAAACCGTTGGTTTGTCTTCTGCATTCTGACTCTTTCAGGAGGCATCGCTTTTAAGCTTTCTTCTATGAAAGATATGTTCTATGTTCCCATGCAGCAATTTATGGGACTCACAAACACGCAGATTGGCGGTGCATTAAGCGCATACGGCATTGTTCAGACCATTGGCCTGATCTTCGGAATCTATATCTGTGATATGTTCAGCAAAAAATATATGATCGGTGGCTCCCTGATTGGTCTTGGTGCCGTTGGCGTTTACCTTTCCACGTTCCCTGGATACTGGGGATTTCTGATCGCATTCGGCGTTATGGCTATTTTAGGAGAAGTAACCTACTGGCCAGTTCTTTTAAAAGCAATCCGGCTACTTGGCGATGAAAAAACACAGGGACGGATGTTTGGCTTTCTGGAAATGGGACGCGGCATTGTCGATGTAATCATCGCATCCAGTGCACTGGCAATCTTCAAAGCTATGGGGGAAGGTGCTCCAGCCTTAAGAGGTGGTCTGTTATTCTTATCCGCAGTTACCGCAACTGCCGGCGTCCTCTGTCTGATTTTCGTGCCAAACGATGAAAAACGTACCGATAAAAACGGAAACGAGCAGAACCGTGCGCAGGCCGCTTTCGGCGGTATGGTCCAGGCATTGAAAAATATTGATATCTGGGCTGTTGCACTCAATGGATTTGTTGTATACTGCATTTACTGCGGACTGACCTATTTCATTCCGTTTTTAAACCAGATTTACATGCTCCCAGCTACTGCTGTCGGCATGTACGGCATCATCAACCAGTACGGACTGAAGATGGTGGGTGGACCGATCGGCGGCTTTATGTCCGATAAAGTACATAAATCTGCTGCAAAACATATCCGTGTCGGTTTTCTGGTCTGCGCCATCGCAATGGCCGCTTTCCTGATGGTTCCTCATGAAGCACTTGGCCAGAACGGAAACTGGATTCTCGGTGCTGCCTGCACGCTTGGCTTTGGTGCGATCGTATTCACCATGCGTGCAGTCTTCTTTGCTCCTATGGATGAAGTCAAGGTACCGGCAGAAATTACCGGTGCGGCCATGAGCCTTGCTTCCCTGGTCATTTATCTGCCAAACGCATTCGCTTACGTGATGTACGGAAGTTTTCTTGACCGCTACCCTGGCATGACTGGATTCCGTATCATTTTCAGCGTTATGATCGGATGGGCTGTGATCGGACTATTTGTTTCCACATTCCTCATCCACCGCATCAAAAAACATCAGGCTTCCAAAACAAATGAGAACTAGGAGAAAGAATCTATGATAAAAATCGGTCTTGATACAGAAAGTCTTCATCTTTGGTTTCAGAACAAGAGAATGGATATTTTCGGTTTTATCGAAAAAGCACATGAATTAGGATTCGATGGTGTTATGATCAACATTCTGAAGGATTATAACCTGGACCCGGAATGGGGAACCCTGGAAAGTAATGATCCGGAACACCTGAAAAAGGTACGGGAATTGCTGGAATCCTACCATATGTATGTGGAACTGGCTACCAAAGGAATCACTAGAGAACATCTTCTTAAAGTCCTGGATGTTGCAGAAGCCCTGGGAGCAGATATCATCCGCACCTACATTCCCATTACCTTAAATCCGCTCGCCTCACGCACTACCGGCGGAGAAGGGAAATACGACCAGGCAAAGGTACGCGGTGACTTCGATCCAGTTGTATTTGATGAAGCCGCCATGACACTTTGCCAGATCATCCCTGAGCTGAAAAAGCGCCGCATCCGCCTGGCTTTGGAAAACCATGAATATGAAACTTCCGAAGAACTGGTTCAGGTTATGAAAAAGCTGAACACGCCATGGATCGGTCTTCATTATGATTTTGGTAATTCCATGATGGCCTGGGAAGACCCGGCGCAGGCTGCAAGGAACATGGCGCCATATACCATCACAACACACTTTAAAGATCACATCGTCATCCCCTATCCGGATGATCCATATGGTTATGTCGTATGCGGTATCCCGGTTGGAAAAGGAAATATGGATCTAAAGCATCTGCTTCAGATCATTCTGGATAATTCTTCCATCACCCGGCTGAATCTGGAAATGTGCTACCCATACTGTGCACAATTTAAGCGTACTCCCGGCACCGGAGGTATTTCGCAGGTCGGCGCAGGCTGTTTTAAGGTAGAAGCACCTCTTTTCGACCCGGAAACCGTTAAACCTGGAGATTACTACTATCCGCAGGAGATTTCCGAAGAATTACTGGAACAATGTCTGAAGCTTCAGATGGATGGCGTTATGCACAGCGCTGCTTACACCAGAAAGCTGTGTGAAGAATACCGGAATCAATCATAAGCAAATACTACGCTGCAGTGCCAAAACAGATCCGTCGTTTCCCTTATATTTTAAAGAAGACGTTACTGGAGCCATGGAAGCAAAATTTCTTATGTCCACAGGTAAAACGATGTTCCGATGAATTCTGGCATAAAAAAAGAGCTGACTGACAGCTCTTTTTTCATACATTACGCGAACAGTAACGGCTTCACCGCACCATAAAACCGCTCTCCTCCTCCAGAGGAATGATTTCTGTGTCGATCCATTCGATCGTGATAAACTGATTGTGATTGAGTCCGACCAGAAGCTTATTGATCATGTATTCACTTCCCTGGATTTCCAGAAGCACAGTTCCGTCATATTCATTGCGCACCCATCCGGTCAGCCCCAGGGACTGTGCGAGGTATTTTGCGGTGTAGCGGAAGCCCACGCCCTGAACCCGTCCACGGAAAACAATTCTTTTTCTTACGTCTGCCATGTGCATTCTCCATCCTTTCATCAGATATACACCATTAATCAAAAACAGGCATATCCACCAATATCCCACTCATGATCATTCATTCTGGTTTTCCACCGCATACCATCCGTCATTACAAAGCAAACTGCTTCAACATCTCTCGTCTTTCCCGGTAATCCGGGCAGTAGCGCTCTACTTCCGCCCAGAATTCCTTCGAATGATCCATATGCCGCCGGTGTGCCAGTTCATGGATCACCACATAGTCCAGAAGCTCTTCGGGCAAAAATGCAAGCTGGTAATTAAAATTGACATTTCCTTTTGCGCTGCAGCTTCCCCAGCGGGTTTTCTGGTTTTTCACGGTGACCCAGCCTACTTTCACGCCCATGATCTCACAGTAATGCCGCACCCGTTTTCCAATCTTCAGCTGGATCTTCATCCGGTCTGTTTTTGATAAGGACTCTAACGGAGGGGCTGGTGTTGCCTTCCTGTTTTCCTCCCGCTGCGCTGCGATCTGCGTTTTTTTCAGAATCCATTCCCGGTGCGTTTCCACAAACTGCTTCAGTTCCCGGTCCGGGAGACGGGCCGGGATCCTTGCCAGAACCGTATTCTGGTCACGCACCTCAAGACCAAGACTTTTCCTTGCGGAGCGGATGACCAGAATGTGGATTTCCTGATCATTTTCCTGTAGATTCAATTCCTGTATCATGGTTATGCTTCCTGTTTCTGATTTTTGTATAGTTCCGGGCATACAATTGTTTCCAATTTTGGTCAGCCCAGTACCCGGTGCAGGGTCTCCTTGAGCTTTTCCACCTCGACCGACTTTGACAGATGCGCATTCATGCCGCTTGCAAGCGAGCTCTGGGTATCCTCCTCAAACGCATTGGCACTTACTGCGATGATCGAGATGGTCTGGCTGTCTTTGCGGTTTGTCATGCGGATCGCATGGGCCGCCTCCAGTCCATTCATGACTGGCATCATGATATCCATGTTAAGTTCATTATCCTCTGCCACAAGAATCCGCATTCCTGCATAATGCTCTGGTGAAATAACTTTCTTTTCAGATTTTTCCTCGTTTCTCTCCACCGGCTGGCTTGTGTTTCCGTATCTACAGAGATTTACTATGCGATATTGTTATTTTTTACTTGCGGAATGCTGCTACCAGTGCCTCGGCATCATCGTAATTCTGTGCCTTCAGCTCACTGATGAACCAGTCATCGATTCCGTCTACTGCATTTTTGAAGGAATCGATATCCAGATCTGCATACGGGGTGATGGTCACGCCGTTTTTGCTACTCCAGCGGCTCATGATCTCTTCGTCTCCGGCACGGTTGATCTCACGCTCGTAGCGGGTGGCTAAGGCACCGCACTCGTCGATGACAGCCTGCTGCTCCGGAGTCAGCTTGTCGTAGATTTCCTGGTTGATGCAGAAGAACAGGCAGTCGTAGTTTGCGTTCCATAAGGAGCAGTACGGCTGTACTTCCTGTACGCTTGCTGCGTCGATTGCCGGAAGCGGATTCTCCTGGCCTTCTACGGTCTTCTGCTGCAGGGCCGTGTAGGTCTCGGACCAGTTCATATTGGTGGCGTCTGCGCCCCATCTCTTGTAGCACTCCATCAGCAGGTTGCTTCCTGCTACACGGATTTTTAAGTTCTTCATGTCATCCACGGACTTGATCTCGCGGACACTGTTAGTCAGTTCACGGAAACCATTCTCCGCGATGCCCATGCAGTGCAGGCCATACTCGCTTAAAATGTCTTTTAACATCTCACCGGCCTCACCGTCCAGCATGGCGTCTGCATCCTCAACGGAATCAAACAGATATGGAAGGGATACCACGTTAAAGCGCGGGTCAAACGCAGAGTAAATCAGGTTGCTGTGCATGGAAATCTGAACCGGATCCCCATCGATCAGAGCCTGGATCCCCTCAGACTGGTTTCCGTTGGTCAGCTGGTCTGCCGCGTATACATTCACCTTGATCTTTCCGCCGGTTGCTTTTTCAACGAGCTCGCCGAACTTGCGTCCGCCCTCGGCCCAGGTACTGGTCTCGGTGGTGGAACAGGTAAAGTTCCAGGTCTGCTCTTTCCATCCAAGATTACTGTGATCCTCTACGGAATCCGCACCGATGCTGCTGTCTGATTTCTCGGTAAAGACTGCGATCAGGTCTGCTGCATCTTTGTAGCCCTGATTCTCCAGCTCTTTCTGATACCACTCAGCTACGCCGGAAACAGCATTTTTGAAGGAATCTACATCCATATCCTCGTATTTGGTAATGGTAACGCCGTTGGTGTTCTGCCAGCGGTCCATGATCTCCTCATCACCGGCACGGTTGATGTAACGCTCATAATCAACCGCTTTCTGGCCTGCCTCATCGACCACTGCCTGCTGCTCCGGTGTCAGAGCATCATAGATCTTCTGGTTGATGCAGAAGAACAGACAGTCGTAGTTTGCGTTCCATAAGGAGCAATACGGCTGTACTTCCTGTACGCTTGCTGCGTCGATTGCCGGAAGCGGATTTTCCTGTCCGTCTACGGTCTTTTGCTGCAGCGCGGTATAGGTCTCGGACCAGTTCATATTCGTGGCATCTGCGCCCCATCTCTTGTAACACTCCATCAGCAGGTTGCTTCCTGCAACACGGACCTTTAAGTTTTTCATATCATCCACGGATCTGATCTCGCGGACGCTGTTGGTCAGCTGGCGGAAGCCGTTCTCTGCAATACCCATGCAGTGCAAGTCATACTCGGCTAAGATGTCTTTTAACATATCACCGGCTCTGCCGTCTAACATGGCGTCGGCCTCCTCTACGGAGCTGAAAAGATATGGCAGGGATACTACGTTAAAGCGCGGGTCAAACGCAGAGTAGATCAGGTTGCTGTGCATGGAGATCTGAACCGGATCACCATTCATCAGCGCCTGGATTCCCTCGGACTGGTTTCCGTTGGTCAGCTGGTCTGCTGCATATACATTGACCTTGATCTTGCCTCCGGTTGCCTTTTCCATAAGTTCGCCGAACTTGCGTCCGCCCTCAGCCCAGGTACTGGTCTCTGTGGTGGAACAGGTAAAGTTCCAGGTCTGCTCTTTCCAGTCTAAGTCACTGTAATCGCCAATGGTGTCGAAGTCTGCGCTTCCACCATCCACGGTTGTGCTCTGATCACTGTCTGCCGAAGCAGTAACTGCCCCGCTGTAGGAATCCCCGGCCAATGCCTTCGGCAGGAAAGTGGACACAACCGGCACATAGGTGATCAGAAGCAGGACAATCACGGATGCGCCGATCATCGGCATAACTGCACGGGAAATCTTCGGAATATCGACCTCCATACCCTTTTTCAGCTTGACAGAAATTGCAACGAATAAGTTTACGCCAACCGGCGGGGTTACCTGTCCGATCGCCAGGTTTACGGTTGCCACGATACCAAATGCAACGACATCGTATCCGAGTGCCTTACATACCGGCAGCATGATCGGGATAAAGATGTACATCGCAGAGTTTGCATCGATAAAGCAGCCTGCGATCAGGAAGATCACGTTCACGATCAGAAGGAAGGTGAACTGATTGTGTGCAATGCTTCCAAGCAGGTCGGATGCCGCCTGTGCGATACCAAACTTGGTACATACAAAAGAGAACAGAGACGCACTGGCTACGATCAGCATGATGCCGCCGGTGGTCTTTCCGGATTCTACCAAAAGTCCTCTTAAATCCTTAAAGGTAACTTCCTTATAAATGAAAATACCAACAAACAGACCGTATACAACAGAAACAGCTGCTGCCTCAGTCGGGGTAAAGATACCGCCGTAAATACCACCCAGGATGATGACCGGCATCAGCAGACCCCAGAATGCATCCTTAAATGCTTCCCAGCGCTCCTTGCCGCTTGCACGTTTCTGGCTGGACTGGATGTTATTTTTGCGCGCCTCGATCATAACCACGATGACCAGAGCCACACCCATTAAGATACCCGGAACGATACCTGCAGTAAACATATCTGCGATGGAAACGCCGGTGATGGATGCATATACCACGAATGCGATACTCGGTGGAATGACGATCGCGATGGAGCTGGCGGTTGCCATAAGAGCCGCGGAGAACGGAGCGGAGAAGCCGCCCTGCTCGATCATAGCCGGGATCAGCACGGCGCCCAGTGCAGCCACGGTTGCCGGGCCAGAACCGGAGATCGCACCGAAGAAGCAGGCTACGATAACGCACACGATCGCGATGCCGCCTCTTCTGTGTCCGACACAGGTATTCACGAATTTGATCAGACGTTTGGAAATGCCTGCCTTCGCCATAATGTTACCGGACAGTACAAAGAACGGAATGGCAAGCAGCAAAAACTTGCTGATGCCGGAATACATGTTGGTTGCAACGATCGTTAAGGATGTCCCGGAATACAGGATTGCACACACGGAGGAAAGTCCGAGGCAGATTCCGATCGGGATACCCATGATCAGGAAAATGAAAAATGAGATAAACAGTACCGCACTGATCATTTGTCATCGCCCTCCTTTCCACAGCTGTCCAGATAAAATTCGATAAAATGCAGGATCATGCAGGCTGCGCCGATCGGCACGAAGGACCAGAAGATCCACTCCGGCCAGTTCAGCACGAACGTGCGCTTGCCGTTCTGCATCTGGGTGATGACCTTATCCAGACCATACTTGAATAAAACTGCGGTGAAGGCTACAGAAAGGATCGTGCTTAGAAGCAGAAATCCCTTTCTTGCCTGTGTCGGAAGACGGTCAGTCAGAAGTGTTAAATTGACCAGTTCGCCGTCACGGCATGCTAGTGCTGCTGCAAGCAGCGTGATCAGTACAAAAACTGCAACAACCAGTTCCTCGGTAAAAGACCAGGACTGATGAATGACTTTTCGTGAAAATACGTTTCCCACGGTCAGAACCAGGATCAGCACAGTTGCGATTTCCAGCACCAGCTTTTCCAGTCCTGCGAGGGCATTCATGAGTTTTTTGTAGGTTTTCATATACCTTTTAACCCCTTTCCCTTGTGATAAATGGTAACTGCCCTGCATATAGCACAGACACAGTTACGATACCTGTTTTGATACTACCTGTTTTGTTTTGGAATTTTTGGCATACAAAGAACCTGCTGTCGGCAGACACCCTATGTATTAAGAGTTTTGGTAACTGTTCCGTATAGAGCTTCCCAGTTACAGATTTTGATTTTCAGACACCAAATGCATAAGACCTGCTGTCGGCAGTCGCCCCATACATCCAGAAATCAGATCACCCTCAGACACGCAATGTGCATGCTCTGAGTTTACAGATGAAAAAAGGCCCATCCCATTCAGGGACGGACCTTCATCTCTCGTTTGAAACCACCCTGTCTCAAGTAAGAAACAGATACAAACACGTGTACCGGTATCTTTCATTATTACTTTTTCTCAGTAAAGTATTAACGAAACAATGATACACTATTTTGATGATATCGTCAATTCTAAATTTTCCATAAACTTTATAAAAGTTTCATTGCTGTGAACGGCAGCCAGATTTCTGAGCATCCGGGATTTAGTTAAATCCAAAGAATTTCTGGCTGATCTTGTAACCGGCAATGGATACGGTCCGGCCGCTCTGTCCCGGCAGATTCATGCTCTGTCCCAAGAAGCCCCAGCGCAGGCGCATGTAAAGGGCAATATCCTGCTCCTTTAAATCCTTCCAGAGCTGCTTTTTCTTCGCCATATTTTCATCGGTTCCGGACTTAATGGCAAGAATGGAGCAGATTGTCATCATGATCTCGAGGTAGCGTACCATATAATGACGCAGCTTGTAATTTGTGATCTTCGCGTCGTGGTAATAGCCTAACATCAGACGGGTTACCAAAAGCTGCTGGTCGATGCGGCCGATCATGACCTGCTCGTTGACCGACTGGTCCTGTCTTCCGATGAAATACCGGTAAAAGTTTACATCCAGATAGTAAAAGGTCTTTACATACGGAAGCGGCTGGAATACGAAAATGTTATCGACATAGAACGTGTGCTTCGGCAGCTCCAGACCACACTCTTTTAACATCTGCGTGCGGTAAATGACCGAATGCATCAGGATATACTGTCCCAGCATAAATACCTTTACATCTTTCCAGGTGCATAACTGGCGCTTCGGGAGCGCCGTGCGGTACTGCATGACCCGTTTATGCTTTGCGCCCTGCTTCTCATAGACAAAGTTGGTGATGAGCATATCCAGGGTCTGGTTACCCATAACAAAGTTTCGCAGCGTCTGCAATACTTCTTTGTATGCTTCCTCATTGACCCAGTCATCGCTGTCTACCACTTTAAAGTAGACACCGGTTGCTGCCCTAAGACCGGCATTGACTGCCTCACCGTGGCCGCCATTCTCCTGATGGATGGCCTTGCAGATGCCCGGATAACGCGCCTCGTACTCGTCCGCGATCTGGGCGGTATTGTCCTTTGTGGAGCCATCATCCACGATCAGGATCTCTACTTCGTCTCCGCCCGGGAGCAAAGACTCGATACAGTTTCTCATATAGCCTTCAGAATTATAACAAGGAATTGCTATCGATAATAATTTCATGCTTTCTCAAAAACCTCCTTGGTTTTATATAACGATACCAATGTCACCAAAAGACCTGCTGCTGACAAGATCACCGCCGTTTGCGGCTGCAGGGCCATCGGCGCTCCATAAGAAAACTCAGCCGGCATCGACGGGATTTCCGACCTGTGGCTGATAAAATCCGCAATTACCGGGATCGCCGCTGCTGTAGCATTCGCTGCTGCATGGCATAAGACCGCGGGAGCTAACCGGCCACTCCAGACAGTCACCAGCTCCAGGCACAAGCCAGTCAGAAACGCATACAGGCCCTGACTGAGATTTCCATGATACAGTCCAAACAGGAGTGCCCCAAAAATCACTGCCGCAGCGGTTCCCATATGTCTTCGCAGCTCCTTATGGATAAAACCGCGAAATATGAGTTCCTCTGTCAGAGGCGTTAACACAACCGTCACCAGAAACCGGAGTGCACCTGGTGTTTGGTAAATGGCTTCCTGCACATGGCTCCAGCCTTCTGATGGTGGCAGGAAAACCTGCAGCACCATATTCAGGCACAGGCAAGATCCAATTCCGGCCAGCACAGAAAAAAAACAGCCTGCCAGAAGGCGATGGTTCCTGCACGGCCTTGCTTTTGCTATTTCCGGCACAGTTGTCTTCGTTCGTGTTGCAGTTGTTTTCTTCGCGTTTTTTTCTTCTGTTCCTTGCCCAATAAGCTGCATTTTTTCCAGAGCGCGGTAAACTGCAAACAAAAACGGAAAGGCCAGAGCTGCCCCTGCACCGGTCACAAACAGGGCATTGCCGCTGCCTGCCAGAAGGGAATGTGAGCTCCCAGTTCCGGTATGCCCTGCAAACAAAGAACATCCTGCTGCGGCTGCCTCCGTACACAGTTCATAAAAGACAAGCGGTCCGAACAGCATGCACGCCGCCCGGAACGCTTCATGTTTCAATCGTTTCTTCCGTGTTTTCTTATACATTTTATTGACTTCTTAACAACGCCATTCTTTGTTGCTGTTTACGCGTTGCGCAAACAATAACCATTCTTTTCTATAACTATTTCACTATACCACAAACCAGTTGCAATTTTCAAGCAGAAACACTATAATGAACCCAAATAGAAAAATTACATACAGAAAGGGTTCGATCATATGGCAAAGAAAAGAATTGTTATGGCGCTTGGCCACGGCGCTCTTGGTACCAATCTCCCGGAGCAGAAAAAAGCAGTGGCTTCCACAGCAAAATTAATTGCGAATTTCATCCAGAATGGCTGGCAGGTTGCCGTCGTTCACAGTAACGCACCGCAGGTAGGCATGATCCACACAGCTATGAATGAGCTTTGTTTCCATCACGATGGAGAGGGCTACACTCCGGCTCCTATGTCTGTCTGCTCTGCCATGAGCCAGGGCTACATCGGATATGACCTTCAGAACGGCATCCGTTCTGCCCTCTTAAAGCGCGGTATTTACAAGCCGGTATCTACCGTCCTCACCCAGGTTGTGGTCGACCCTTACGATGAATCCTTCTACAACCCAGTCAAGAAGGTTGGCCGTTACATGACCAGGGAAGAGGCTGATGCAGAGGAAGCAAAGGGAAACTATGTCACAGAGGTGGACGGCAAGGGCTGGCAGCGTATCGTATCTGCCCCGAAGCCGGTCGGAATTGTCGAGATCGATACCATCCGCACCCTGATGGACGCTGACCAGATCGTTATCTCCTGCGGCGGCGGCGGTATTCCGGTCCTCGAGCAGGGCAGCGAGCTGCGCGGTGCCAGTGCAGTGATTGAAAAAGACTCCGTCAGCGGTCTTCTCGCAAAAGAGATCGATGCCGATGTTCTTATGATCCTCACCGATGTCGACCAGGTATCCTTAAACTACGGTAAGGCTGATGAGAATCCTCTTTCCCATATGACTGTGGAGGAAGCTGAAAAATACGCAGCAGAGGGCCAGTTCGGCGTCTCCTCCATGCTTCCTAAGATTGACGCAGCCATCTCCTTCATCTGTGCCGGAAAGGGCCGCAGCGCCATCATCACTAGCATGGCAAAAGCTGAGGAAGCTGTAAACGGAAAGGCTGGCACCACGATCGAGTAAAGGATTTTACCGCATAAAAATGGAGCTTTGCAACATGAATTGCAAAGCTCCATTTTTTATGCCTCATAGATCTTACAGCTGCTTCGCTGCACGCTCGCACTGGATATACTGCTCCGTTGTATCATGCAGTATGGTAAACTCTTCTTCTTTTCCACTTATGAATGCCGAAGCACATCAGTTACCCAAACTGTACTACATCCTTGATCGGCTCTGCCGGCACTACCTCCTCGGCGTAAAGCACCGGTCCTTCCCCGTTATAATCCTGCCAGTATTCGATCTCAACCCGGGCACGTACCGTTACCCACTGTCTGGTTTCTAAGTTTCTGGCCTCTTTAGACTTGCAGATATAGCCAAGGAATGTCATATCCTCCGCACAGCAGGTCATTGCCATACGTCCCGGAACAAAATAGTTTTTCGGGAAGTTAGAAGACTTCATGACCATCGCCGTAAACTCTACCACCTTGCCCTTATAGCGCTCCGGTTTGTCCATGCAGTCAATATACCAGATGCCATAAGCCTCCGGACTGATCTTGATCACATCTGCCTTCATATCGTATGGAAGATCTTCCTCGGAGATCTCGTCGATCTCACCATTTTCATCCTCAAACACAATATCACACTTGGTATTCATGGATTTGAGCATACGTTTATAGCGGTCCAGATCCTCGATTCCGTCGCAGCGGTTGCAGATGATAAGCTCAGAATTCTTTACCATGGAATTTAACAGTGACTTCATATTCTTAACATAGAGCTCGAAGGTCGACATGTCAATGATGGTAATCTGCTGGTAGATGGTCCAGTCCTTTGGAAGCTTGAGGTCATCCTGGTTCCACATACCATTCCACTCGATCAGGACACGTTCCGGCTGGTGCAAAAGCTCCAGCTCAGTTAAGCGGTCCGGTGTGATCTCCTCCAGACTGTCTACATATACGACAGAGGTTTTGGTGTCTGCAAGCAGCGCATCGTCATACTCTGTATCGCCTTCCTCACACACGATCAGGAGGGTCTTTCCGTCTGTACGGAAATAATCCTGTTCCATGGTGAAGGACAAAAATTCGGTTTTTCCGGCCTCCAGAAAGCCGTTGATCAAAAATACCGGCGTTACTTCATCGTCAATCATTGGTCCCATAGTTTGTACCTGTCCTTTTTTCTTTTTAAGAAAGCGCTGATGCATTCAGCGCCTTCCTATGGTCTGTCCGGGCAAAATCTGCTGCCACAACTGTGCTGTACGGAATTTCTAATTCAGAAAATCCATACCCGTATGCAGCAGGCAGTTAGTTTCTGCCGAACGCTTTCTTCAATTCGTCTTCCTTTAAGTTTGCGCCGATGACACATACCTTACCGGTGTAATCCGGTGCTCCGGTGCGGATCTCATACTGCTCCGGAACCATATCAAAGTAGTACCACTCGCCTTCCTTCTCACTCGGAAGCATGCCTTTTGCACGGAGAACATCGCCGTATTCGTTACCGTAAGCCAGCTCCTCCAAAATTGCAGTCAGAGTCTCCTTGCTGCAGGCATCGATGGTCTCAAGGCCCCAGCTGCTGAACACTTCATCTGCATGATGATGGTGATGGTCGTGGTCATGGCAGCCACAGGTGCACTCCTCATCATGGTCGTGATGATGATGCTCATGCTCGTGGTCATGGTCCTCGCAGCCGCACTCCTCATCATGGTCGTGATGATGATGCTCATGCTCGTGGTCATGGTCCTCGCAGCCGCACTCCTCGTCGTGATCGTGGTGATGGTGCTCATGCTCGTGGTCATGATCCTCGCAGCCACACTCCTCATCATGGTCGTGATGATGGTGCTCATGCTCGTGGTCATGATCCTCGCAGCCACAGCCGCAGTGCCCGCCATGCTCGTGGTGATGGTGGTGTGCGTGCTCCTCCTTTACCTGGGCCAGCAGTTCTTCCATCATGGTGTCCGGCTTTTCGATCAGCTCTAAGAGCTGTGCACCGGTCAGCTGGTCGATCGGGGTGGTCACAATGCTTGCATCCTTATTGTGCTCACGGAGCAGTTCTACATCGGCTAAGACCTTCTTGGAATCTGCCACATCGGTACGGCTCATAACGATGGTTCCTGCATTCTCGATCTGGTTGTTGAAGAACTCACCAAAGTTTTTCATATACATTTTGCACTTGGTCGCATCTACGATGGTTACAGCGCTGTTCAGCTTGACATCCAGATTCTTTGCCACGTCGCGCACTGCGTTCATAACGTCGGAAAGTTTGCCGACACCTGACGGTTCGATGATGACACGCTCTGGTTTATACTTGGTCAGTACTTCCTCCAGAGACTTGCCGAAATCGCCTACCAGGGAGCAGCAGATACAGCCGGAATTCATCTCACGGATCTCGATGCCGGAATCCTTTAAGAATCCGCCATCGATACCGATCTGGCCAAACTCGTTCTCGATCAGGACAACCTGCTCGCCCTTGATTGCTTCCTGTAAAAGCTTCTTAATAAATGTTGTTTTTCCTGCGCCTAAAAAGCCGGAAATGATATCAATCTTTGTCATGATGATCCCTTCTTTTCTTTATGCTCTGCCGGTCTGCCGTCAGCAGCCGTTGTTACTGCTTATGTTAGCACCCGACAGCTTATCATTATCGTTTCCCATTCTGTCACAAAATTCCCAGAATGTCAATATGCCGGGCAGGTTAGGCCCGGCATATCATGTGGTCACTGGTCACTGTACACAGCAGGAATCTTCAGGAAAATTTCCGTACAGTACAGCTGTGGCAACCTTTATTTTCTTTTTCCCATATAAGCACTGATGCCGTCAACCACTTCCTGGTCCAAGATGTGTTCCATGCGGCAGGCATTCTCCTCTGCCATTTCCTCAGAAACACCCGTTACCTCCTGCAGGAATGCGGTAAGGAGCAAATGACGTGCATAAATAGACTTTGCCTTGGCAAGACCTTCTTCGGTAAGCTGAATATCGCCACCCTGCTCCATGGAAATGAAGCCCTGGTCCCGCAAAAGTCCCATGGCCCTGCTGACACTTGGCTTGCTAAAATTCAGCGCACGTGCCACGTCAATGGAACGCACAACTCCTTTTTTTTCTTTGATCATCAGTATTGTTTCCAGATAGTTTTCCCCTGATTCGTGCATACAACAACCTCCTGTCCCGTCATGGGATATCCGCAGCAGGCCTGACAAACGCCAAAAACGGACTGCGAATACTATAATCATAAACGATAATCCCATGCAAGTCCAGCACTTTTCCAAAGTTGTACGAATTGTTTCTATGAAAAAATTCTCAATACATCTTTCATTTCTGACATTGTTCGAATTATTTTATATAGAAAACTTCTTCTCCGGAAAAGCAGCCACCCATTTTATTCTGGAAGCAGGTTTTTCATGCTCTTTAAGCCGATCAGGAGCGTAGAAGTATTGTGCAACAGCGCAGAAGTTGCAGGCGGCAGAATGCCAAGAACACCAAGCGCGATCAGGCCTGCGTTAAACCCTACGATCGTGCGGTAATTCCAGTTGATCCGCTTCATCAGATGATTGCTGATCAGCTTTAATGTTACCACCTCGTAGAGGTTGTCCGCACCGATGGTCACATCGGCGATCTCTCTCGCAAGCTCCGCACCATCGCTGATGGCAATGCCCACATTCGCTGCGGAAAGCGCCGGGGAATCGTTGATTCCGTCACCGATCATGATGACCTTGCGACCTGCATTCTTTTCTTTCTCCACAAAGCTTGCCTTATCCTCCGGAAGCACTTCGGAATAGTACTCATCGACTCCTGCCTTTGCAGCGATCGCTTTTGCCGTACGCTCGCTGTCGCCCGTCATCATGACAACCTTGCTGATGCCTGCCTCTTTTAAAGAAGCAATGACATCGCGGGCCTCCTCACGCAGCGGATCCTGAATGCAGATCACGGCTGCCAGGGCTCCGTCGATTGCCAGATACAGATGGGAATATTCCGGCAAAAGGGCATCGAATAACTCCTGCTTTCCTTCCGGAATAGTACATTTCTCGTCTTCAAAGACAAAATGAGCACTGCCGATGATGGCTTTCTTCTCACCATTTTTATCCTCCAGGGTTGTGGAAATGCCATGCGCCACAATGTACTCTACCTTGCTGTGAAGCTCCTCATGAACCAGGTTTTTCTTCTTTGCTGCGTCGACCACTGCCTTTGCCATGGAGTGCGGGAAATGCTCCTCCAGGCATGCCGCGATCCGGAGCAGTTCATCGCTGCCCATCTCATTAAAAGATACCACATCCACAACCGTCGGCTGTGCCTTGGTCAGGGTTCCGGTCTTATCGAAGACAATGGTATCTGCCTCGGCCATCGCCTCCAGATACTTGCCGCCCTTAACCGTAATGTCATACATATTGGCCTCACGGATTGCAGACAGGACCGAGATCGGCATAGCCAGCTTTAAGGCACAGGAGAAATCGACCATCAGGATAGAAAGTGCCTTCGTGGTATTTCTGGTGATGAGCCAGGTAAGGCCCGTGCCGAGCAGGCTGTACGGAACCAGCGTGTCAGCCAGATGCTCTGCCTTGCCCTCCAGGGAGGATTTTAATTTTTCTGATTCCTCGATCATGGTAACGATCTTGTCGAACTTGCTGGAGCCTCCGGTCTCTTTGACGCGGATGGTGATCTCGCCTTCCTCGACAACGGTACCTGCATAAACGGACGCACCCGCCGTCTTGGCTGCCGGGACCGACTCACCGGTTAAGGACGCCTGGTTGACCATGGCTTCTCCTTCGACTACTTCGCCATCGAACGGGATGACATTGCCCATATGGACACGGACAAGATCTGACTTCTGAATGGTATTGGTCGGAACCAGAACCTCCTGTCCGTCACTTACCAGCCATACCTTGCTGATATTTAAAGACATGCTGCGGGCCAGATCTCCTACCGACTTCTTGTGAGTCCACTCCTCCAGGATTTCACCAACTCCGAGCAGGAACATGACAGAACCTGCCGTATCAAAGTCGCTTCTTATAATCGAAACGCCGATCGCGGTTGCATCCAGCACCGGAACCTCGATCTTTCTGGCTGCCAGCGTGCGGATTCCCTTCCATATGTATTTTACAGATTTTACAGACGTGATCACTGCCCGGATGCCGACCGGAAGGAACATGGTATTTCCTGCACGCAGGATCACGCGGGTCATCAGCTTGTCCCAGTACTCACTGTTTAAGGCACGGCCGGAATTCTGCAGATAAGACTCCGGGACTTCTGCCTTCTCATAAGAGAATGTCTGCAAGTCACGGACAACCTCATTCCGGTCTCCGTCAAAATGAATGACCATTTCGCCAAGACGTTCCCGTACTTTTACAGAAATCGCATACGGCTTCGCGTTGAAGTAATACTGCAGGGTATCAGCCTGCTCGAAGCTCATGCGGCCCTGCAGGATCTGGACACGGATTCTGCCGCGGATTTCATGTTTGATCACAAATTTCATGAGATATTCCTCTTTTCACTACGGATATGTATTTTATATGTATTTCAAAGGAAAAGGGATGCAATCGCATCTGCTGCATCCCCATTTTCCTGTTTTCACGTTACGATTCTGTATCATCCAATACCGTAACATTCCTGTAAAAACCGGGCGGCAAGTCACAGATGCCGCCCTAAACCACAAGCATTACTCAGCGTCTGCTGCCTCAGTTTCCTCTGCTTCAGCCTCTGCTGCCTCATCTGCGAATGCAGCTGCCTCAGCCTTTGCTGCGCGCTCCTCATTGATCTGCTGAGCCTCAGCGTAGATGTCCTCTGCATTTGCCTGTACGCTTGCTGCTACGTTCAGGACACATGTCTTTGCGCGAAGAACAGCTGCGGTGCAATTGGTATAAAACTTCTTTGCATCCTCACTTGCAAGTACTTTTACGCCTGCAGTACCAAACAGAACACCTGCTGCGAAAATTCCGGATTTCTTAACATCGAAAGCTTTTAAACATTTTAACATGACTGGATTCCTCCTCATATGTAATTTTATTTTTTTGTTTACCGGGTATTCTAACGCATTCATTTTCAAAATTCAAGAGTCTTTTTGATAAAAATTCTTAATAAGGAAAGAAAGGGAGTGTTAATGATAATCTTTCTCATTAACACTCCCTTTCACGATTCTCCACCCGGAAAATGAACTTCCTGTTTCAGTCCGGAGGCAGAACCGTCTTCTGCATTTCATGCGAATGCCATATGTTCTCCCATACCGTAATCAATCCGATACATGTTTTTTCTCTGAATCAGACCAGCTTCTTCCAGTGTTTTCACCATACGGTAAACCGTAGCCATGCCAATGCTTGGGTCACGTTTTGCTGCCTTATAATAAATTTCCTTGCAGCAGCTGCACTCATCCTGTAAAATCACATCAATCAAAAGTTTTCTCTGGCTGGTAATCCGGCAGCCATTCTTCTTCAATTCCGAAATAATAAATCCTTTTTTTGCCTCAGCTGACATATGATACCTCCTCTTGGTTGTTTGCTCTTTCTGGTTGATTTTGGTTAGTTCTTGCTAACTTATGGTTTTACAGAAAGGGCAGACAAAACTGCCCTGATCTGTTTGTTTCTTATTTTGTTTTTGGTTCCGGAGTGGAAGGATGACAGCTTGCACAGCCGGAACAGCCGGCGCAGCTTCCGGAACATCCACCTGATTTTTTCTGCTGGTGACGCTTTCGGATCACATAGAAACAATATCCGGCGATGACGGCCACTACGATAATATCTGCTAACACTTCCGTTCCCTTCTTTCCATACCATTTGAATGCAGCTCCGGCCGGTGAAAACCGGAGCTGTAAAATTCTAATTTGTTTTTTATTGCTTTTAGCGCTTCTTCTATTATTATGAAGCAGCCTGTACCGATCTCTTTGCGTAGGTCTTCTGGTCTTTATACGGATCCGGACGGAACAGCATGAAGAGCATGAAGAGTAATACAACGAATCCAACTACGGTGCCAACACCGAAGGTGCCGTACAGTAAGAAGGATCCCACCTGATAAATAACCAGGGTTACTGCGTAAGCGAATACATTCTGGAACACAATTGCAAACCAGAACCATTTGCGGCTCTGCATCTCTTTTGCCATGGTAGAGATTGCTGCCAGGCACGGAGAATCAAGCAGGTTAAACAGCAGGAAGCTGAAACCAGCCAGAGCAGTCGGGAACCACATGCCAACACCAGCTGCAACGGTATCTGCATCCTCGACATCGCCTGCAACGTTTGCAAGAACGCCCATGGTAGAAACGATACCCTCTTTTGCACTGAAGCCGGAGATTGCTGCTGCAACCGGCTGCCACTCGCCCCAGCCAAGCGGTGCGAACAGCGGTGCGATCGCGCCGCCGATGATAGCCATTAAGCTGTCTGCGGAATCCTCAACCATACCAAATGCGCCATCCTGTACACCAAAGGTGCTTAAGATCCACATAACTACACATGCTAAGAACAGTACGGTACCTGCTTTGATGAAGAAGCCTTTCAGTCTCTCCCAAACGTGAAGCAGGACAGTTCTTGCAGACGGAATATGGTACTGCGGAAGCTCCATAACGAACGGAGCCGGCTTACCGGAGAACGGTTTGGTCTTCTTTAACATGATTGCTGCGATCAGGACTGCTGCGATACCGATGAAGTACATCAGCGGAGTGATCATGCCAGCGACATCCCAGCCGGTTACATAACCAGCCATAACACCGCCCATAAGAGCGATAACCGGAAGCTTTGCACCACACGGAACAAAGGTTGCAGTCATAATGGTAAGACGTCTGTCGTTATCCTGCTCGATGGTCTTGGAAGCCATGATTCCAGGAATACCGCAGCCAGAAGAAATCAGCAGCGGGATGAAGCTCTTACCGGAAAGTCCGAAGTGACGGAACACACGGTCCATAACGAATGCGATACGTACCATGTAGCCGCAGTCCTCAAGGATAGACAGGAATAAGAACAGGATTGCCATCTGCGGCATGAATCCAAGGACGGCACCCAGACCACCGATGACGCCGTCAACAGCCAGGCTGATGATGAAATCGCTTGCGCCTGCATTAGTAAGGAAGTTGGTTGCAACATCCTGAATGGCACCTACAAAGGTATCGTTGGTCCAGTCGGTAACAAAGGTACCAACGGTGGATACGGAGATGTAATAAACAACCCACATGATCGCGATGAAGATCGGAATACCAAGAATACGGTTGGTTACGATCTGGTCGATCTTATCGGACACGGTCATCTTGTCTTTGCCCTTCTTTACAGAAGAGGAAACAACCTTCTGGATGAATTTGTAACGCTCATCGGTTACAATACTCTCCATATCATCATCATGCTTTTCTTCGATTTCTTTTCTGGTTGCCTCAACGATGCTTGCAGCGGAAGCTGGAAGCGTGATGCTCTCAACAACCTTGCTGTCGTTCTCGAGGAACTTGACTGCATACCATCTCTTCTTGTCAGCAGTGATGCTGTCCGGAAGAACCTCTGCAACCTTGGCAACTGCTTTTTCCATCTCCTCGGTGAAGATTTCCTTCGGCAGTGCTGCCTCTTTCTTGTGGGCAACCTCAACTGCCTTATCGATCAGCTTGTCAAGACCGGTCTGCTTTAATGCGGAGGTCTCAACCACCGGGCAGTTCATTAACATGGAAAGTCGCTCTACATCGATCTTCATGCCTCTCTTCTCGAGAAGGTCGGTCATGTTTAATGCGATGACAACCGGAACACCAGTCTCGATGAGCTGGGTGGTTAAGTACAGGTTACGCTCGATGTTGGTGGAATCCACAAGGTCCACAATCACATCCGGGTTCTCTTTCAGCACATAATCACGGCTGACAACCTCCTCCAGTGTATATGGAGACATGGAGTAAATACCCGGAAGGTCGGTTACGATCACATCCTCATGTTTTCCTTTTGTTTTTAATTTACCTTCTTTTTTCTCTACCGTAACGCCCGGCCAGTTACCTACATACTGGTTTGCACCGGTGAGGGCATTGAACATGGTTGTTTTACCACAGTTCGGGTTTCCGGCAAGTGCAATCTTAATTGCCATTTTCTTCCTCCCTGAAGCCAGATCCTAGCTTTCATTCTTCAATGTTGTCCTATGTATGATTCTTTGTTTGTCACAAAAACTGTATCGCGCAGAATTTTCAATCCCAAAGTTTCCTGCCGCGTACAATAACTATTTTACCTCTACGCACTGGGCATCGTCTTTTCTGACAGACAGCTCATAGCCTCTGACGGTAATCTCAACCGGGTCTCCAAGAGGAGCAACTTTTCTGATGTAAAGCTCGCTTCCTTTCGTGATACCCATGTCCATAATACGACGCTTGTAAGCACCATCACCACTGATCTTGGTTACCACAACGGTACTTCCAACTGCTGCATCACCTAAAGTCATCGTCTTAAATCTCCTTTCCCAAAGATCACTGCCCTGATTACCATCCGGCACGGGCAGATATATTTTTCATTTGTATATAGTTACGTCCTTTCTGATTACTTACGCAACCATGATGTGACGTGCCATATCCTGGTTAATTGCGACTCTGGAATCCTTGATATTCACGATCACATTGCCTCCGATCGCTGAGATCACAGTAACCTCGGTTCCTGCCACGAAGCCAAGATTCTCCAGAAAACGTCTGCACTCCTCATTGCCTCCAACCTTGTGGATTCTGCTCGCCTGTCCAACCGGCGCCATAGTAAGTGGCATCATAACTCATCTTCTTTCTTTTCTTGTAGTATATAAATTTGCACTGTAACTGATGTAATATTTTGATATAACACTTACACCAAATGGAATCAGCGGGGAATATTAGCACCCGCTAACTTTAGATTAGTATAGGCTAACTTCGGTTAGCAGTCAATAACTTTGCAGCAATTTTGTCATTTTTGTTAGTTGTTGCTAACCACAGGTTTGCTTATTGAGAAAAAATTATTACTATTGCAAGCTTGACAGATTTTTTCAGAAAAATATGGTATGATAGGCATATCTTAGACGTGTTTTAGAGAGGTTATCGATATGATTGAACTGGTTTTTAACGAATTTCTCAATACATTTCCATTTTTTATATTGGCTTATCTGCCCGTCTGCGACCGCATGCGTTTTGCATTCAAAAAGTCCTTCTTGATGATGTGCATCTGGGAATCGGTTTATCTTTGCCTGTTTTCCCTGCTCGTGATCTTCGGACTCTCCAGCGTTTCCGCACAATATCTGGCAATACCGGTTCTGTTCGCCTTGATGATGTTTTTAGTTGACGCGGATATTGGAATTACCGCATTTCTTTTTTTGTTTACGGTCGATTACCTTCTGGTCATCCGTGGTGCAACCTTCTATCTCTGCCAGAAAATTTTTCATGTTTCGTTTTTGTCATGGCAGGCTGGTGCCGTTACCCTGATTCTTACCCTGACAACCGTATTTTTCATGTCAAAGTTCCTGAAAGGAATCCTTTCTGATCTGCTCAGTGTACGGCTGCCGGACTTCTGGAAGACCGCATGGCTGCTGCCATGCTCCGCAACCGTTATGGTCCTGCTCCTCACCGGAAATATCCGCAACGGAAATGTAAAAAGTAACGCACTTATAGCGAGGATCCTGCTTCTGGTCTGCATGTTCCTTATTAGTCATCTGATCCTTTTATTCATTCGGAACCTGCAGGAACAGATCATAGAACAGGAACGCAACAAAACCATGGAAAACCTGTTGAAGATGCAGCGGAAGCAGTCGGAAGAGCTCCAGGTACGCATCAAAGAAAACCGCAGAGCGAGACATGATTTCCGGCAGCACCGGGCAGTGATCCGGGACCTGGCAAACCGTGGAGACTTAGATTCCTTAAAGAATTACCTGGAGGAATATGAGCAGCAGTTTCCCGATTCATCCGACCGGCTATACTGTGGAAACCTTGCCTTAAATGCCGTTCTTTCCTATTATGCAGACCAGGCAAAACAATGTTCCATTCCCATGACATTCAAAATCGATTTGCCGGAAAAGCTGCTCATCCCGGAAACCGACTTTTGCGTTCTGATCGGAAATCTTCTGGAAAATGCCCTCGAAGCCTGCAAAGCACAGGCCAGCGATTCCTTTATCCGCGTTCTGATCCAGCAAAACCAGATGTCCTCCATCACGGTCGCCGTGGACAATTCCAGTTCCTGCCGCCCGGTATGGGATGGACAGAAGCTCCTCTCCACGAAACACCCGGGAAACGGAATCGGGACTGACTCCGTGCGCTATATCGCAAAACGCTACAAAGGTGGTACCCACTTTGAATGGAAAGATGGGGTGTTCTACGCATCGGTTATGCTGAACCTGCTGTAAAATAACAATTTGATTAACTTTAATAGGGCCGTGTGAGTTGCCGAAAGGCAAC
>ULSV01000343.1_pt1 | contig 30574 bp, 24 predicted proteins | sample 1956991 | NCBI WGS metagenome assembly ULSV01 (sample SAMEA4835717, study PRJEB28245) | human gut metagenome | biome: gut microbiome; material: fecal sample | place: Denmark | collected 2008 | reverse complement strand
GTAACAACAATGATTTTATCAGGAAAGAATAAGGAAAATAAAAATTTGATGTCATTCTTATGGATATCATGATGCCGGTAATGAATGGTTATGAAGCAGCAAAAATGATTCGTTCTATGGACAGAGAGGATGCTAAGGAAATACCGATCATTGCAATGACAGCAAATGCCTTCACGGAGGACAGAATAAGAGCAAAAGAAGCAGGAATAGATGAACATGTTGCTAAGCCTGTTGATGTGGAATTACTGATAAAAGTAATTCATAGATTGGTGGGGTGATAAAAAATATGGACAAAAGACAAAAAATACTGATTGTAGATGATTCGAAATTTAAAATGACCGTCAGCTGTATAATCTGAAATTGCATACGTTGTAGTCTTCATTAAAGAAAGATGGCTATATAGGAATGGTTGGATATATTGACAGGGCAAATTAAGGAGAACTCGTAATGAAAAAGATAAAATGGAACAGAGTTTTGGCTGTACTTTTGGCAATGGTGACAGCCGTATCACTTCTGTCAGCATGTGGCAGTAAAAGTGCAGAGAAAGAAGATGCAGACACAATCACGGTGTACTTATGGAACACAAACCTGTATGATAAATATGCACCATACATTCAGGAACAGCTCCCGGATATCAATGTTGAATTTGTCGTAGGTAATAATGATCTGGATTTTTATAAGTTTCTTGATGAAAACGGTGGATTGCCGGATATTATAACCTGCTGTCGCTTTTCCCTGCATGATGCAAGTCCACTGAAAGACAGTCTGATGGATCTTTCCACAACCAATGCGGCAGGTGCTGTCTATGATACTTACCTTAGCAATTTTATGAATGAGGATGGAAGTGTAAACTGGCTTCCGGTGTGTGCAGATGCCCATGGTTTTGTAGTGAATAAGGATCTTTTTGAAAAGTATGATATTCCTCTTCCAACAGATTATGAAAGCTTTGTCTCTGCCTGTCAGGCATTTGAAGAAGTGGGGATCCGTGGCTTTACTGCAGACTATTATTACGATTATACCTGTATGGAGACATTGCAGGGGCTGTCAGCATCAGAGCTGTCTTCTGTAGAAGGACGCAAGTGGCGCACCACCTACAGTGACCCGGATAATACAAATCGAGAAGGTCTGGATAGTACCGTCTGGCCGCAGGCTTTTGAACGTATGGAACAGTTCATACAAGATACAGGGCTGAGTCAAAATGATCTGAATATGAATTATGATGATATAGTTGAGATGTATCAAAGTGGTAAGCTTGCCATGTACTTTGGCAGCTCAGCTGGTGTGAAAATGTTTCAGGATCAGGGCATAAACACAACATTTCTTCCATTTTTTCAGGAGAACGGTGAAAAGTGGCTGATGACTACACCATATTTCCAGGTGGCTTTAAACCGCGATCTGACACAGGATGAGACACGTCGAAAGAAAGCAGTGAAGGTACTGAGCACAATGCTTTCAGAGGTTGCGCAGAACCGGGTCATTAGTGATGGACAGGATCTGTTAAGCTACAGCCAGGATGTGGATTTTAAGCTTACGGAATATCTGAAGGATGTGAAATCTGTGATTGAAGAAAATCATATGTATATCCGCGTTGCGTCAAATGACTTTTTTTCTGTTTCCAAGGATGTGGTTTCCAAGATGATCTCAGGAGAATACGATGCAGAGCAGGCTTATCAGTCATTTAACACCCAGCTTCTTGAGGAAAAATCCACTTCAGAGAATATCGTGCTGGATTCAAAGAAAACGTATTCCAATCGCTTCCATACCAGTGGAGGCAATGAAGCCTATTCTGTTATGGCAAATACTCTGCGCGGTATTTATGGGACGGATGTGTTGATCGCAACTGGAAACAGCTTTACAGGAAATGTGCTGAAAGCCGGATATACAGAAAAAATGGCAAGAGACATGATCATGCCAAATAGTCTTTCGGCTTACAGCAGCAAGATGAGCGGAGCCGAACTGAAAGAGACAGTCAAAAATTTTGTAGAAGGCTATGAGGGCGGATTTACTCCGTTTAACCGAGGCTCTCTGCCTGTGGTCAGCGGCATTTCCGTGGAAGTCAAAGAAACAGATGATGGTTATATGTTGAGCAAAGTTACAAAAGATGGAAAAAAAGTTCAGGACGAGGATACTTTCACGGTAACCTGCCTTGCGATATCTAAACACATGGAAGCTTATCCGGCAGATGAGAATATTGTGTTTGATGGAGAAGATACCACTGTAAAAGATACCTGGACAGGATATATTTCAGATGGCGATGCCATTCTTGCAGAGCCTGAAGACTACATGACTCTGAGGTGAGAAGAATGGATATTAAGAATCATAATAAAGGCAGAAAGAAACTTGTCATGGGAAAACCATTCCAGATAGCTGTCTTTACAGCTGTTTTACTGGGAATTGTTCTGATGGTTTTTCAATATTTTGGATTTGTATCGAAAACCATTTATGAGGAAAGTGTTTCTCATCTGACGGAAGTTTTTCATCAGTCTGATAACATGCTGAGAGAACTGACAGATAAGAATCTGACTTATCTTCATATGTGGGGTGAGAATCTGCAGAATATCTCCAGTGAAGACGAAATTCGTAATTATATAAAGAAAGCGCAGGAAGATGCCAGATTTTTAGATTTCTTTTTTCTGTCAGCTGACGGGGACTACAAGATGGCGACAGGGGAAACCGGGTACCTTGGATTACAGGAAAACATTGAAGAGGATATCCGGCAGGGAAATGATGTGATAGCGAATGCAGCAGTTCCCGGAAAATCCCAGCTGCTTGTTTTTGCCACTCCCAGGGCGCATGGAATCTATCAGGGATTTGAATATGATGCAATTGCCATTGCCTATGAAAACTCTGATATTGTAGATGTGCTGGACATTTCTGCTTTCAATGGAAATGCCCAGAGCTTTGTTGTTCATCCGGATGGCCGTGTTGTGGTCGATCATTCTTCTGAGTCATGGGGGAATGTGTACAATTTCTTTGGTGTTCTAAGAGAGCATTCCAATATGTCTGAAAAAGAGGTCAATGAGCTTTCGGAGAAGTTTAAAGCGGGACGCACCGATGCGATGCTGGTAAATCTGGATGAAAGAAACTATTATCTGGTCTATGAAAAATCAGATATTCAGGACTGGGTATTTCTGGGACTTGTACAGGCGGATATTGTCAATGCCAGTATGAACAGTTTGCAGCGTAGTACAATGCTTCTTGTGGCTGCGGTTTTGTTCTGTATTGCCGCCTTTTTTATCGGCCTTATTATTCAAAAAAACAGGATAAGCCTTAGAAGAAAGGACACACAGATCCGGTACAGAGACGAACTTTTTCAAAAGCTGTCAATGAATGTGGATGACGTTTTTCTGATGCTGGATGCAAAAACATATCAGGCAGACTATATAAGTCCAAATGCGGAAAAACTGCTTGGTATTACGGTAGAACAGATCCGCAAAGATATTCGTGTCCTGGGAAAACTGCATCCAGGGGAACATGAAAATCCGGAGGAAAATTATCTTGAGGAAATCCAGGTGAATGAACAAAGAGAATGGGATTTTGAATATGTTCATCAGAAAACAGGGGAAAAACGTGGGTTCCATAATATTGCAATGGGCAGTGAGGTAAATGGGAAAAAGAAATACATCCTGGTTATGTCAGACCGTACTGCTGACTGGAAAATGAATCAGGCACTTTCTGAGGCAGTCCATGCGGCGGAGACAGCAAACAGGGCAAAGAGTACTTTCCTTTCCAATATGTCTCACGATATCCGGACGCCAATGAATGCGATCATCGGCTTTACCACATTGGCTGTAAGTAATATTGATGATCAGAAAAAAGTCCGGGATTATCTGGGCAAGATTCTTTCCTCCAGTAAACATCTGCTTTCACTGATCAATGATATCCTGGATATGAGCCGGATTGAGAGTGGAAAGATCCATCTGGAAGAAACGGAGGTCAGTCTGTCGGATGTGCTTCATGATCTGAAGACCATCATCAGCGGGCAGATCCATGCGAAACAGCTGGAGCTTTATATGGATGCAATGGATGTTACCAATGAGGATGTCTATTGTGACAAGATGCGTTTGAATCAGGTGCTGCTGAATCTTCTGTCCAATGCAATCAAGTTTACTCCTGCAGGCGGAACTGTATCTGTCCGGATGAAACAGTATCCAGGGACGGTAAAAGGCAGTGAACTATACGAGATCCGGGTAAAGGATAACGGAATCGGTATGAGTCAGGAATTTGTACAGAAGATCTTTTCTCCTTTTGAGCGGGAGCGGACTTCCACTGTGAGCAGAACCCAGGGCACAGGACTTGGCATGGCCATCACCAAGAATATTGTGGATATGATGGGTGGCACTATTGAGGTCCGGACAGAGCAGGGGAAAGGCACCGAATTTATTGTCCGTCTGCCATTTCGGACTCAGCCTGAGAATCACCGTATAGAGAAGATTGCAGACCTGGAAGGTCTTAAGGCTCTGGTTGTAGATGACGATTTTAATACCTGTGACAGTGTGACAAAGATGCTTGTGAAGGTTGGAATGCGTTCGGAATGGACACTTTCCGGTAAGGAGGCTGTTCTGCGTGCAAGGCAGTCTATGGAGCTTGGGGATGCATTCCATGCTTATATTATTGACTGGCGTCTGCCGGATATGAATGGTATTGAGGTCACCAGACAGATCCGCAGCCTTGGTGATGATACGCCGATCATTATCATGACTGCTTATGACTGGTCAGATATCGAAGTGGAAGCCAGGGCTGCAGGGGTGACTGCATTCTGTGCGAAGCCTCTGTTCATGTCAGATATCAGAGATACCCTGATGACTGCTATCGGCCAGAGTCAGGCTGAGCAGGAGAATCCCGTTCTTCCTGAGACAAGCTTAGATTTCAGAGGCAAGAGCATACTGCTTGTGGAAGATAATGAACTGAACAGTGAAATTGCGGTGGAGATCCTTAATGAATATGGCTTCCTGGTTGATACTGCAGAAAATGGGGCAGAGGCAGTGGAGAAGGTTAAGAATTCAAAGTCATGTAATTATGATCTGGTGCTGATGGATGTGCAGATGCCGGTAATGAACGGATATGAGGCCACGAAGCAGATCCGTGCCCTTACTGATCCGGCGCTGGCGGGAATTACCATCCTTGCTATGACTGCCAATGCTTTTGACGAAGACAAAAAGAAAGCACTGGAATGTGGTATGAATGGCTTTTTATCCAAGCCAATTGTTATAGAGGAATTGATCAGTACGTTACAAAACAATCTGGTAGATTAGTAAAAAAACTGCTAAGAAGTTCGGTTAACAGCTTTTTAGCAGTTTTTTTTATTTATTCGGAAAATTTATCACTGTAACGAAGCTGCATATCTTCCCAATCCATGAACAATACATAAAATACTTTTCCGTATTGCTGGCTTTCTACGATTCTTCCATGATCAAGCACGGAAAGATAAGTTCCGTCAGCTTTTCGAAGATGAAAGTGAATATAGTCATTGTCATTGCCTGTGTCAATCTGTTCCCAGATACTTGTTTCAATCTGTTGTTGTTCATCTGGTCGGATCAGATTGCGGAACCTTTTTTGAGTAAGCCTGAATAGTTCATCCATGCTCTTATAACCAGTCATATGAAGAAATTCGTGGTCTGCATAAAAGAGCTCATCATCTTCTTTGGCGCCGTAAACGCTTCTAAGGCATTTACGGCGCGTTCGCTGTTTTGGCAGATATAAGAAAAAAGGGACTGACTGGTAGTGTTGTCTCGTCACCGTTTCGGCTGGTACCGCATATCAGAAACATTATAGATGGTAATGAAAGCGAGCGGGTCCTCCCGGCTGATGTAGTTCATGAGCTTCTGGTATTCGCTCTTATCTACAATGGTGATGATCTCGTAGTGCTTTTCCATGTTGTATGCGCCGATCGCTTCGTAGATGGTGGCGCCGCTGTGCAGCTCATTGATAATAAATTGCCGCAGTTCTTCTTCCTTTTTTGTGATGATGCAGACACGCCGCTTTACATTGTGATTAAAAATAAAGTGATCCAGGATGATGCCGTTGAAATAGGTACCGAGGATACTGAGAACAACGGTTTTTTTGTCGTAGACCAACGCCGCGGATAGTGCCACGCACATGCCGGAAAGGGACATGGCCCGGCCGAGGTCCATATGAAGATACTTGTTCATGATCTTGGCTACAATATCCAGGCCGCCGGAGGATGCGTTCCGGTTAAAAAGAATGCTTAATCCGATGCTTACGACAAGAATATAACAGAGAACATCAAGCTCCTGGCTGTCCGTCAGGGAGCCGGTTTCTGGGAATAATGTCTCGAAACAGGCAAGAAAGACGGGGAGCATAATACTGGTGTAAACAGTTTTGGCGCCGAATTCTTTTCCGCAGGTAAAGAAACCGATGATGAGGAGCAACACGTTTAAGATCATCGTGATCGCGGAAAGCGAGAGCGGGACGAAGTTGGAAAGTACAATGCCAAGTCCGGAAATACTGCTGACAGACGCATGGCTTGGGAGAAGAAAGAAGTAAACAGCCGCTGCGATGATGGCCACGGCAATGGTCAGAACAGCGGTCTCTTTGATCAGGGATAAAGGATTATGGTGTTGATTCATGACAGACCTCCAAAAAACAAAATAATCCAGCCTATTTTATCACGGGAAAACAGGTGCGGCAATCGATGAGCCTCCACTGAAGTTTACGCATAAAGTGGAGGCTCATGGTTTTTCGTTATTATTTCACTTCAACCAGCTCGATCTTGAAATTCAGCTCTTTTCCAGCCATTTCATGGTTGGCGTCGAAGGTGATAACGGTTTCTGTTTTTGCAGTTACACAAACCGGGAACTGCTGGCCGTTCTGGTTTGCCAGATAGATGCGCTGTCCTACCTGCAGCTCCTCAGAGCCGGGAAGATCTGCAATCTCGACTTCAAAAATAGCATCCGGGTTTGGCTGGCCGTATGCTTCTTCTGGCATCAGGTGGATCTCTTTTACTTCGCCAACTTCCATATCTGCAACAGCAGCGTCAAAGCCCTTGATCATCTGACCGGCACCGCAGGTAAATTCCAGCGGCTCACCGCGGTCATAAGAAGAATCAAACTGGGTTCCGTCATTGAAGGTTCCTTTGTAATGAGTGCGGCAGATTTTGCCGACATTGCGTCCTGTGATCGTATCCATATAGGTATTCCTCCGTTGATTTAATAGTTTAGATGAAACAGTAAATCCCAGTATACTAAAGAAATGTGAAAATGAAAAGAGAAAACGGAAAAAGAAAATAAAAGCTGGAAGAAATATTAGAGCAGAACGCAAAGGGCCAGGGAAAATTCTTCAAGCTGGTGCTGACAGGCTACTTTGAAAAGTCCAGTCCGATGGATCAGCGTGCCATGCTCGCCTCAGCGCTGCGCGATGTGAAACCGGCACAGACAGGAAAAAAACAGAGCGAGGAAGAAGTAAACCAGCAGATGGGAGCATTTCTTGGCGGTTTCTTAAAAGGAGCAGGTCCATTACTCCATAAGCTTCTGCAGGGACTTCCGATGGAAGGTATACCTGCGTTGGCAACCGGGCTCCCGTTTGCATCCAGACATGAGGGCTGCATGCATGCCTGCGGCCACGATACCCACACGGCAATGCTCTTGGGTGCAGGCAAGGTGCTGTGGGCTCATAAGGATGAGCTGGCCGGTACGGTCCGCCTGATGTTCCAGACGGCAGAGGAGCAGTCCAGGGGCGCAGAGGTTATGATTGAAAATGGCGGCGTGGAGGGCGCAGATGCGGTATTTGGCACCCACATCGGCACCATTCTGGATAAGACGATCCAAAGTTCGATGTGGATGAAGATGTCCTCTGGGAAGGTGCCGCTGTATTTACTGCTATTGTGGAGGAATTTTTTGCATCTTAGGAAATTGCATCCCGGGAAGACGAAGAAAAATGCCTGGAAGCAGGCATGAATGCACATATTGCCAAGCCTCTGGATGTCCAGAGGGTAAAGACGGTCATAACTGAATGCGTAATGAAACCGTAGATGTAAAACCATGGCTGTGAAACCATGCCATAGCCAGTTGTTGACAGGAGCTTTCTGGGTCGTTTATAATAGAAAATAGCTTTGCGAAACACGGGAATGAGAGGAGTGTAGCGGCCTATGAAGCTTGAAAATTACGAAGTACATTTACCAAATTATTCCATCGGAGACAAGATCTACGACAAGATCGGCCCAGTGTGTGAATCTTATGGAAAAAAGGTCTGGATCGTTGGCGGTAAGCGGGCACTTAAAGCAGCAGAGGCTAAGATCCGGGAGTATGTGGTAAAAACGAATCTGGAAATCATTGGAACAGCTATTTATGGAGAGGACTGCACTTATGCGACAGTAGAAAGGCTGCGTGAACGCCCGGAATACCGCGAAGCAGATATGGTATTTGGCGTGGGCGGTGGGAAAGCCCTCGATACCGTAAAGTGCTTATGCATCACAGATGACAAGCCGGTGTTCGCGTTCCCGACGATCGCATCGAACTGTGCAGCATGTACCTCGGTGTCGATCATGTACAATGACGATGGCACCTTCCTGAAGCCAAACTTTTTTGTGCGTCCGGTCATGCATTCCTTCATTGACACGGAGATCATCGCAAAGGCACCAAGCCAGTATATGTGGGCTGGCATCGGCGATACCTATGCGAAATTCTATGAGGCAACCATCTCTTCCCGGGATGAGCGTCTGGAGCACTTTACTTCCCTGGGCGTTGCGACCAGCCATATGTGCCGGGACCCGTTGCTTATGTATGGTGCCAAGGCACTGGAGGACCACAAAAAAGGTCTTTGCACCTATGAGGTAGAGCAGGTTGTTCTTGCAATCGTAGTCACGACCGGAATTGCCTCCATCTTTCTGACGAAGGACTTCACACCGGATTACAACAGTGGACTTGCCCATGCAGTTTTCTATGCACTGACCTCATACCCGGTCATTGAGAAACGTCATTTACATGGCGAGGTAGTTGGCTTCGGCGTGCTTCTTCTGCTGCTTGTAGACGGACAGATGGATGAATTCGAAAAGATTTATCAGTTGAACAAGGACTTAAAGCTCCCTGTGTCTCTGGATGACATTGAGATTACGGAGGAACAGTGGCAGGAAAGCATGTCCCGGATCCCGGATATGTCAGACATCCGCCATTATCCGTACAAGGTGACACCTGAAATGCTTGCAGAGGCAATGGAGATTCTGGAAAAAAGAAACTGTTTATAAAAGACGAAAAACTGCAGCCTTACGCGAAGGACTGCAGTTTTTTTGTTATATTTTTATTTCGCTTCCGGGCGGAAAGCCCGATGAGGAGGCCAAGAAAAGCAGGCAGGAGCCAGCCAAGATTCAGATTAAAAAACGGCAGGAAGCGTTCAGCCAGATTTATGGCTGCATCTAGGTGCAAAGTGGTCTGCAGTGGTGCCGGAAGTGCCTTGAAAAAGTCGAACAGGGAGGCACACCAGGTGCATACCGTAACCCAGAAGTAAACCTTGGAGCTATGGCCAAACTGTTTCCCGAACAGCGCCAGCAGGATCAGCGCAATGGCCGGAGGGTAAATGAGCATCAGGACCGGTACGGAATACCGGATGATGGTGGACAGCCCTGCGTTTGAAATGAGAAAAGAAAACGCAGTAAAGAGTACAGCCCAGGCTTTGTAGGAAAGCCGTCCCGGAAACATTTTTTCAAAGGTTTCGGAGCAACTGGTCACCAGCCCGATCGATGTTTTTAAGCAGGCAAAGGTGATGGTGACAGCCAGGATCATAAGCCCGGCCCGGCCAAGGTAGTGGCTGGAAATCTGGGACAGGGCGATGCCGCCGTTTCCGGAGACAGCGAATAAGCCGAGAGACTGAGCGCCCATGAGGATGGTCAGCATGTAGATGAAGGCCATAAGGAGTCCTGCCAGAATCCCGGAATGCAGCACTTCACTGGCAATCGCCGCATCATCCTGCACACCCATCTGCCGGATCACCTGAATAACTACGATGCCGAAAGCGAGACCTGCAATGCCATCCATGGTGCCGTAACCTTCGGAAAGTGCATGGAACAGGGCACCATTTTCATAGGAAGCATCTGGTGCCGTGGAAAAGACCGGGGCGCCCGGATGCAGCAGGGCAGATACAATGAGGATTGCCAGGAAAAACAAAAACAGCGGGTTGATGATCTTTCCAATCCAGAGCGTGATGTTCCCGGGCCGGAGGGAAAAGAACAGTACCAGTGCAAAGAACACTGCAGAAAAGAGAAACAGTGTCATGCGTGGAGATATTGCCGTGCCAAGCATTGGGGCAATGCCGGTCGTAAACGATGTGGTGGCACAGCGCGGAATGGCAAAGCACGGACCAATGGTTAAGTAGAGCAGGCAGGTGAAAAAGCAGCCGTACCGTTTTCCAACCCTGGAAGCCAGCGCCTGCAGGCCGTCTGAATGGGTGTTGCCGATGGCTGCAACACCAAGGATCGGAATGCCCACGGCAGTCAGGATAAAACCAGTCATGGCCGGAAGCAGGTTGCGTCCGGCTAACTGACCTAAATGAACCGGAAAGATCAGGTTCCCGGCACCGAAAAACATGCCAAACAGGGTGGCGGCTACCAACAGCCTCTGTTTGAAAGAAAGATGTTTTTGTTTCATGATGTTTGAACACCTCAAATCTTAATATTTTTATAATCGTTTGTAATGTGAAGCATCGGCAAAAGCTGTTACTGACTGCGCAATGCGTGAGCAGTAGCTTGATATTTATTGTACTGTCCATCTTGCGGTTTGGGAAATCCATGTTTATAATAGAAATATGACAAACTGTAATACCTAATAAAGGAAAGGAACTGTGTAATGGATGCGAAGAAACTGGAAATCTTAATGACAGCAGTAGACTTAGGCAGCTTTTCCAGGGCATCGGAGGTGGTCGGATACACCCAGTCTGGGCTTACCCATCTGGTGAACAGCCTGGAGCGGGAAATCGGGTTTCCGCTCATCATCCGAAGCCACAATGGAATCGCCCTGACAGAGGAAGGACGGGAACTGATGCCTGCGATCCGCCAGTTTTTGCAGGCAAATGCAAATCTGGAAAACCAGATCCAGAGCATCACAGAGAAGCAGACAGAAACGATCCGCATCGCGGCTTACGCCAGCATTGCCATGTTCTGGATGCCGGAGATCCTGTACCGCTTCCGCCGGATCTGCCCGAATGTCGATGTCGATCTGCGCATGGTGGATCATGCGCTGGAACCATTTGAACTTTTACAGGATCACAAAACAGATGTGATCTTCGCCAGCAGGCAAAACTATGGGAACTGTGAGTGGACGCCCCTTTATCATGAATTACTTTACGCGATTCTGCCGAAGAATTATCCGCTTCATGGACGTACAGAATTTCCGCTGAAGGAGTTTGAGGGAAAGGAATTCCTGATGCCGTATGGGCGGTTTGATATTGATGTGCATGCGGCTTTTCGCGCAGTCGGGGTGAAGGCAAAGGAACAGACCGTGTATGTTGATGATGAGACACTGATCCGTATGGTTGGAAAGGGTCTTGGCATTTCCATGATGTCAGAACTGATGATCCGCGGCAATACCGATGATGTCTGCTGTGTCCCGGTCACGCCAAAGAGTATCCGCGAGCTTGGCATGGGAACGGAGAAGGGTGTGGAACTGCCGGAGAGTATGCGAAAACTGAAGGCGTGTGTGGTAGAATATACATCGCAGCTAAAAGGCAGAGATTTCCGAAACTGAAAATCCGGAAGCATGCAGTGCTGCTGGCCGTTTTTGCCGTTACGATCCACGCAGGCATACACGGTATCGGAAAAAGACCTTGACTTTTCTGCACAGAATGGCTAAAATGTTTCATAGATTATGGATGTCCGTTTCGGACAGACATACCTGCAATCACAAATAAAACTAAGAAAAGCGAAGATCGTGTATTTAAGATCCTGTTTCCGGTCAGAGAGAAGAGGCCATCGGCTGTGAGCCTTTTTCCGTTCAGACAGGTATCCGAATTTCCCACGGGAGCTGCATTGCTGAATGGCAGAAGCGAAACGTCAGTAGATTCTAAGTTGCCTAAGTTGCATTTCACAGGCGCATCGCAGACACAGGCTGAGTAGGCATTGCCGTCTGGTGTACGTTACATACCGGAAAGTGTCTGCGGCAGTTTGTGTCTGTCTGCAGGAAGCTGGGTGGTACCGCGGTAAGAATTATCGTCCCTTTGCGCATTTGCGTGAAGGGATTTTTTTTATTATTTCCCTGGGCAGGTGCGCAGGATTGCAAACATAAGTAGTAACTGCGCAGACCTATTGAACAGTTACCATAAGTATCACAATTATGGATAAAGGAGAAGAATCATGCAGGATTTAAAAGAGCTGAATGAAGTGATCGCTGCGATCAAAGAAGAGATCCGTCAGGGCGCAGATGCTCTGACCACATCCAGAAGTGTCTACGAGTTCAAGAAGACCTTCCTGGACAACAAGCAGGGCCGGATTGGTCTTTTGATGAAAGAAATGCGCAATGTGGCAAACGAGCAGAAGGCAGAGTTTGGTAAGACCATCAACGGCGCGAAAGAGTGGGCAAACCAGTTCTTCGATGAGCTGGACCAGAATTTAAAAGAGAAAGAGCAGCAGCAGCGCTACGAATCCGAGAAGATCGATATTTCCATGCCGCCGGTTAAGATCCGTTACGGCAATCTTCACCCGGTAACCACTGTGCGCAACCAGCTGACCGACATTTTCGCATCCATGGGCTTTGAGGTGTATGAGGGTACCGAGATCGAGACCGATTACTATAACTTCACTGCGCTGAACACCCCGCAGGACCATCCGGCACGCGATATGCAGGATACGTTCTATCTGTCTCCGGAGTTTTTACTCCGTACCCAGACCTCTGCCGGACAGGTTCATGTCATGGAAGCAAAGAAGCCGCCGATCAAGGTTGTTTCCCCGGGTAAGGTATTCCGTTCCGATGACGATGCGACCCACTCCCCGATGTTCAGCCAGATGGAGGGCCTGGTTGTCGATGAGGGCATTACCCTCTGCGACTTAAAGGGCATGCTGGACATGTTCGTACAGAGAATCTTCGGCGAGAGCACCAGAACCAGACTTCGTCCGTCCTACTTCCCGTTCACGGAGCCATCCGTTGAGGTGGATGTCAGCTGCTTCCAGTGTGGCGGCAAGGGCTGCAGACTGTGCAAGGGAACCGGCTGGATCGAGGTTCTGGGCGCAGGCGTGGTAAATAAGAAGGTGCTGGAGAACTGCGGCATCGATTCCGAGAAATACAGCGGCTTTGCATTCGGCCTTGGCCTGGAGCGTATTGCCATGCTGAAATACGGCATCAACAACATCAAGATGCTTTTTGAGTCTGATCTGCGTGTGCTGGATCAGATCGATGACTGATCAGGACAGGAGGATTAGAAATGCTTGTACCATTAAGCTGGTTAAATGACTATGTAGATATCAATGTTTCCGCAGATGAACTGGAGACCAAACTCTTTGACTGCGGATTTGAAGTAGAAGAAAAATGGCAGGTGGGTAAGGACATCAGCGGAATCGTGGTTGGTTACGTAGAGTCCTGCGAGCCGATTCCGGAGACCCATCTTCACGTGTGCCAGGTCAATGTAGGCGGCCCAGAGCTCTTACAGATCTGCTGCGGCGCAGACAATGTCAAGGCAGGCGGTAAGTATCCGGTCGCTATGGTTGGGGCACAGGTTTACGCAACCGCAAAAGACCACGTCACCATTGAGGGTGTGGCTACCATTAAAAAAGGAAAATTAAGAGGCTATGAGTCCCACGGTATGCTTTGCTCCGGAACCGAGCTTGGCTTAAACGAAGACCTGTATCCGGGTGCCGGCTACAACGGACTTCTGGTTTTGCCGGAGGATGCTGAGATTGGCGCTGATGTAAAGGAACTGACTGGATTAAACGACTGGATCTTCGATGTTTCCATTACGGCAAACCGTCCGGACTGCCAGAGTATCTTCGGTCTGGCAAGAGAGGTGGCAGCAGCACTGGGCCAGCCACTGAAGACTCCGGCTCTGGACTATACCGAGACTGAGGTAGAAAAAGAGGGCTTTGAGGTCACCGTAGATGCACAGGATCTCTGCCCGCGCTATATTGCCCACTATGTATACGATGTAAAGCTGGGACAGTCCCCGGCATGGATGAGAAGACGCCTTGCCCTGGTCGGCAACAACTCCATTTCTAACATCGTTGATATTACCAACTACATCATGCGCGAGCTGGGCCAGCCGCTCCACGCATTCGACTGTGACTTCCTGGAGGGCAACGCAATCCAGGTAAGACGTGCAGCCGAGGGTGAGAAGATCGTTACCCTGGATGAAAAAGAGTTCACCTTAAATCCGAATAACCTGGTCATCTGTGACGGCAAGAAGCCGGTTGCACTGGCTGGTATCATGGGCGGCTTAAATTCTGAGATCCGCGATACGACCACCGAGGTTATGTTTGAGTCTGCAAAATTTGCCCGCGACAACATCCGCAGAAGCTCCCGTGCCCTGGGCCAGTCTTCCGACGCAAGCCAGAGATATGCGAAGGGTGTCGATGAGTACGCAACCGAGATGGCCATGAAGCGTGCCCTGCATCTGATAGAAGAGCTTGGTGCCGGAAAGGTGTCCAGGACCCACAAGAACGTCAACACCGGAAATTCCTTAGAGCCGGTTACCTTTAAGACCAGCATTAAGAAAGTAAACGGAGTTCTGGGCATTACCGTTCCGGATGAGGATATCGTCCGCATCCTGACCGGTTTAAACTTCCAGCCGGAAATCAACGGCGACGAGCTGACCCTGCACTTCCCGGCATACCGCGAGGATATGGAGGACTACCCGGATGTCGCAGAGGAAGTTATCCGTATGTACGGCTATGACCATATCAAATCCACCTTCCTTCCGACTGCAAAGGTAACCATCGGCGGAAGCAACCTGCGCCAGAAGACCATCCTGAAGGTGAAGAGAGCGCTGTGCAGCGTTGGCGCATTCGAGGGAATCCATTATTCCTTCTTCTCCCCGTCTGATTTAGATCAGATGGGCTTTGCTGCGGATGCACCGGAGCGTAAGGCAATCCGCATCATGAACCCGATCAACGAGGATCTGTCCCTGATGAGAACCACCCTGGCTCCGCAGATGATCCACGCAATGGGACGCAACCAGAAGAGAGGCATCTTCGAGGGCCGTATCTTCGAAATCGGCAACGCATTCATTCCGAAGTCCCTGCCGCTGACCGAGTATCCGGAGGAGCGGGAGACCCTTTGCATCGGTGTATTCGGCAAGAAGGAATCCTTCTTTACCTTAAAGGGTATGGCAGAGACCGTTGCGGATGTGCTTCATATTTCCTTTACCTACGAGAAGGCAGAAAAGCCGTTTTTACATCCGTACCAGACCGCAGCGATTTTCTGCGACGGCGAGGAGATTGGTTACCTCGGCAAAGTAAAATACGAGATCATGAAGGACGAGGCAATGCGCGAGGATGCTTACGTTCTGGAGATCAGCATGAAAGCTCTGGAGAAATGGTATGGCAAGGCTCCGGTATTTGAGCCGCTTCCAAAATTTGCAGAGGAGAAGCGAGACCTGGCACTGGTTATGGACAAAGACATTACCTGCGGACAGGTTGAGACCTGTATCCGTGAAGCATGCGGTTTCGTCAAGGATGTCACCCTGTTCGACGTTTACGAAGGAAAACAGATTTTAGGAAACAAGAAATCCATGGCATTCACCGTTTTATTCACTCCGAAGGACGAGGCATTTGGTGCAGACAGCGTAGACGGATATGTGAAGAAGATCCTCAAACAGCTGAACAAGACTTATGGAATTGAGCTGAGAAGCTAAGGATAAAAATGTGAAAATTGCCAGAAAACTGCCGTAAATGCTGTTAGAGCTGTCTTTTCTGTGTATTCTGGGGCCGACAGCGAGAAAAAGGCTTGTGTTTTCAGTCTGGCTATGCTAAAATGTCAGTGTTTGACTATTAGGAGGTGCATTTAGATGCTGAAAACGATTTTATCCGTGATCTTCGTTCTTATATGTCTGGCTTTGACCGTGATCGTATTACTTCAGGAAGGAAAGTCTCAGGGCCTTGGCGCGATCGGCGGTATGGCAGAGTCTTACTGGGGAAAGAATAAAGGACGTTCCATGGAAGGTACCCTGGAAAAGTTCACGACATTTGCTGCAGTAGCATTTATGGTACTGGCAATCGTATTAAACTTAGTCTAAGCAGAAGAAAAAGCACTCTTGGAAACAAGGGTGCTTTTCGTTTAAAAGAGAGGAATTATGACAGAAGAGTTATTAAAAGAAAGAAAAGAAGCAATGCTGGCCCTGATCAATGATCCGACCTACGTTCCCATGAAGATCAAAGAACTGGCTATGCTGTTAGATGTCCCGCGGGAAAAACGGGATGAGTTAAAAGAAGTTCTGGATGCCCTGGTGGCAGACGGCAAGGTTGGCCTTTCCAAGCGCGGCAAATACGGAAAGCCGGAGGCATTTACCATGGTCGGAACTTTTTGCGGTCATGCAAAAGGCTTTGGTTTTGTGACCGTGGAGGGCATGGACCAGGACGTGTTTATTCCGGCAGAAAAAACGAAGGATGCCATGCATGGCGATACGGTGCAGATCACGGCAAGCCCGGCAGCAAAAGGAAAACGCCCGGAGGGAGTGGTGATCAAGGTGCTGGAGCGCGCAAACCAGACTCTGGTGGGTTTTTACCAGAAAAATAAGAATTTTGGCTTTGTGGTGCCGGACAACCAGAAGATTAATGCCGATGTATTTATTCCGCAGGGCAAGGATATGGGCGCAGTGACTGGCCACAAGGTTGTTGTACGTCTAACCGATTTTGGCGGGGAGCGCAAGAATCCGGAGGGCATCATCACGGAGATCATCGGTCATGTAAACGATCCGGGAACCGACATTTTATCGATCGTAAAAGCATACGGCATTCCGGAGGAATACCCGCCGGAGGTCATGAAGCAGGTGAGCCGCATCCCGGATGAGGTGGATAAGGCCGACATGGCAGGACGAAAAGATATCCGCGACTGGCAGACGGTTACCATCGACGGGGAAGACGCGAAAGACCTCGACGATGCCATTACCATCAGCCGGGAAAGCTATGGCTACAAGCTGGGTGTCCACATCGCGGATGTCAGCCACTATGTGACCGAGGGCAGCCCGCTCGATGAGGAGGCGTTAAACCGCGGCACCAGTGTGTATCTGGTAGACCGGGTCATCCCGATGCTTCCGCATAAGCTTTCCAATGGCATCTGTTCTTTGAATGCAGGAACCGACCGCCTGGCGTTAAGCTGCATCATGGAAATCGATCCGCAGGGCCGCGTGCTGGGGCATGAGATTGCGGAAACCGTGATCCGGGTAGACCGGCGTATGACCTACACGGCAGTTAATGCCATTGTGACTGACCGCGATCCGGACACCATGGCAGAGTACGCAGACTTCGTGGATATGTTCGATTTAATGAAAGAGCTGGCGGATATCCTGCGTGAGAAACGGCGCCAGCGCGGCTCCATCGATTTCGATTTCCCGGAGTCCAAGATCATTCTGGATGAAAAGGGAAAGCCGGTGGATATCAAGCCGTATGAGCGGAATGCGGCAACCAAGATCATCGAGGACTTCATGCTGATGGCGAACGAGACCATCGCAGAGGACTATTTCTGGCAGGAAATTCCGTTCGTATACCGGACTCACGATAACCCGGACCCGGAGAAGATGAAACGCCTGGGCGTCTTCATCAACAACTTTGGCTACACCATCCGCACACACGACGGGGAAGTGCATCCGAAAGAACTGCAGAAACTCTTAAAGAAGATTGAAGGAACCGAAGAAGAGGCATTGATCAGCCGCTTGACCCTGCGCTCCATGAAGCAGGCAAAATACATGCCGGTCTGCAGTGGGCATTTCGGCCTGGCAGCAAAGTATTACACCCATTTCACCTCTCCAATCCGCCGTTATCCGGATCTGCAGATTCACCGTATCATCAAGGAAAACCTGCGGGGCGGCTTAAGTGAGAAGCGCATCGCCCATTATGATAAGATCCTGACCGGAGTGACCATCCAGTGTTCCGCAACAGAGCGCCGCGCGGAAGAAGCAGAGCGCGAAACCATCAAGCTTAAGAAGTGCGAGTATATGTCCAAACGCATCGGCGAGATTTTTGAGGGCGTGATCTCCGGTGTGACGAACTGGGGCTTTTATGTGGAGCTTCCGAATACCGTAGAGGGCCTGGTGCATGTCAATGAACTGCACGGAGACTACTATGTGTTCAACGAAGAACGCATGGAATTGCGCGGGGAAATGAGTGGAAAAACCTACAAGCTTGGGCAGAAGATCCAGGTGGTGGTAACCGGAACCGACCGGTTAACCAAGACAATCGATTTTATTCCGGCGAAGAATATGGAGCTTCCGGAGGAATAAAAGACAGGAGGGCAATTTTGAAAGAAGCAATCAAACTGGTGGCCAACAATAAGAAGGCCTATCATGATTATTTTATTGACGAGAAATTTGAGTGCGGTATTGAGCTGTTCGGAACCGAAGTCAAGTCCATCCGTATGGGAAAGTGCAGCGTGAAGGAAGCATTTGTCCGCATCGACAAAAATGAAGTTTACATTTACGGCATGCACATCAACCCGTATGAGAAGGGCAATATCTTCAACAAAGATCCGCTCCGTGCGCGTAAACTGCTCATGCACCGCAGCGAGATCAACAAACTGGAAGGCAAGATCCGCGAAAAAGGCCTGACCCTGGTGCCGCTCCAGGTTTATTTTAAAGGCAGCCTGGTAAAGGTAGAGATCGGTCTGGCACGCGGTAAGAAGCTGTATGATAAACGCGACGATATTGCGAAAAAAGATGCGAGACGTGAAGTGGAGCGGGATTATAAGCAGAAACTGCGGTAAACTTTTTTGTGGGAAGAAAATCTGAAAGATAGATCTTGTGGTTATGAAAAAACTGCATGGATATAAGAAATAGTCATATCTAATATGAAGCACATGTATAGTCAAATTGAAAATCAACCATTGATTTTCAGAACAGTCAGGGCTATAATGTTCATTAATCAATCGATTATAAATCTTCCCGCGGATGACAAAACGGCAAAAGCATCAGGATACCGCATCGGGGTCCATGGGAAACCAGAGATGGAGGATAAGACAATGGAAAAGAAAAATCTTGACTGGGGAAATATCGGATTCAGTTATGTAACAACTGACTACCGTTATGTGTCAAACTATAAAGACGGAAAGTGGGACGAGGGAACCCTGACCGAGGATCCAAACGTCGTAATCAATGAGTGCGCAGGCATTCTGCAGTATTGTCAGGAGTGCTTTGAGGGCTTAAAGGCATACACCACCGAGGATGGCAGCATCGTAACCTTCCGCCCGGACTTAAACGCAGAGCGTATGATGGACTCCTGCGCAAGACTGGAGATGCCGCAGTTCCCGAAAGAGCGCTTCATGGAAGCACTCGATAAAGTCGTAAAGGCAAACGAGGCATGGGTACCGCCGTATGGCAGCGGAGCAACCCTTTACATCCGCCCGTACATGTTTGCATCAGGACCGGTTATCGGTGTAAAACCATCTAACGAGTATCAGTTCCGTATTCTGGTAACTCCGGTAGGCCCGTACTTCAAGGGCGGCGCAAAGCCGATCACCATCTGCGTCAGCGACTTCGACCGTGCTGCACCTCACGGAACCGGTCATGTAAAAGCTGGTTTAAACTATGCAATGAGCTTACACGCACATGAGGTTGCACATGACAACGGATTCGATGAGAACATGTTCCTGGATCCGGCAACCAGAACCTATGTAGAGGAGACTGGTGGTGCAAACTTCTTATTTGTAACCAAAGATGGCGAGCTTGTAACTCCGAAGTCTGATTCCATTCTGCCGTCCATTACCAGACGTTCCCTGGTTTATGTAGCAGAGCATTACCTCGGCATGAAGGTAACCCAGCGCCCGGTAAAGCTATCTGAGCTTGGCGATTTCGCAGAGTGCGGCCTGTGCGGTACTGCAGCCGTTATCTCTCCGGTAGGCAAGGTAGTAGACCACGGCAAAGAAATCTGCTTCCCGAGCGGCATGGAGAAGATGGGACCGGTTACCCAGAAGCTGTATGATACCCTAACCGGCATCCAGATGGGTAAGATCGAAGCTCCGGAAGGCTGGATCCACAAGATCAAATAAGATAATAAAAGAAAACACCCTGGTTTTTAAAGCAGAGGTTGAATGGAAAAACACCCGGATTTCGTTGACAAAAACGGATCCGGGTGTTAAAATATCACATACTTGCAGCGGTGGTTTCGGTTCCTTGCGATGCGCCTGCAGCAGGTATTTGTTATGTGTCACCGCTGAGTCACGGTGAGCCAGTAAGGGGTTGTACTGGTTTCGACGGGGGTCATGCAGCTGGTGAAGCTATCCGCATGCGGTGCGTTAAACGGCAAAATTAAAATTAAACGCTGAAGATAATTTAGCATACGCAGCCTAATGGCTGCTGTCAGCCTTAGTGCACTCACACATTAAGAGTCTGGCATCGACTATGTGAGAAACGACATGTATTAAGCTTTGCGTGCATGGGCGTATCATGAAGCTACTGAAACTGCGAGGGTGTCTGTTTTCGCGCGGCAGAGGGAATGTCAAATAACAGACTATGATAGTAGAAGAACAGGGAATTGATTTTCGGACAGGGGTTCGATTCCCCTCAGCTCCACGCTAAAAGCCGCGTATTTACGCGGCTTTTTTTATCAAAAGAAACAGTGGAAAAAAGAACGTGAGTTCTGCATAATGAAATATAGAAAACGAAAAGGAGAAGACGGTATGAACTATGAGGAATTTAAAACAGAGTTTATGAAGCAGCTTACGGAAAAGATGGCAGGCATGGAAAACATCTGGAAGTTTAAGCTGTTTGAAGATGGGGCGGTTTCTGAAAATCCAGAGGAAGGTGCTTTTATCCGGGCAACGAATGATAAATACAGCCAGACAGAGAGCGATACGCTGATTGGAGATTTTCTGCGGATCGCGCCGGTAGATAAAACGGAGGGCGGCGAAGCCAGATTTGAGATGAAGTACCTTTACGAGAGCTTTCAGGAAGCAGGATGGGACTTCATCTGGAAAATTGTGGAGGCGAATATGCGCTGCGCGAAAAACATCGACATCAAAGACATCAGCAGTGTGATCAATCAGTATGACCAGATCAAAGGCAGGCTGATTTTGCGCCCGCTGAATTATACAGACAACAAGTATGCATTGAAACACTGCATATACAGACAGGTTGGAGATATGGCGCTGGTTTTATATCTGCTGCTCTCAGACAGCAGTGAGTTTGGCCTCACAACGACGAAGATCCAAAAAGAAATTGCAGAAAAATGGGAAAAGAGTACCGAAGAACTCATGGAGACGGCACTGATCAATACCAACATTCGTTCCGTGCCAAGAATGTACAACAGTCCGGCAGAGTCTGCAAATCCGAAGTATCAGACCGGTGCGTACATGTCGGTAGGAGCAAAAAGCAGACTTGCAGCCGGGATGAACAGCAGCATATTTACGACATATCCGAGTGTGAATGGCGCGATCAGTTTCTGGTATCCGGGCGTACAGAAGAAACTGGCTGAGATGGCTGGCGGGGATTATTATGTTGCATTTACGGGAATCCATGAGTTTCATATTCATCCGGTGGGCAGTACGACCCCGCGGGAAATCCTGGAACGGATCAAGCAGATGAACCGCTACATGAACAAGAAAGAAGAAATTCTGAGCAGAAAGGTCTATCGTTATCAGGCCGAAACGGGAGAATTAAAAGAACTGGAATTGTAAGGAAGTAATATGGGCAGAAAAAAGAATGTTTATAATCAGGCAAAACGCGGAGTGAAGCGTTATCAAAAGGCAAAACAGGGGAAAAAGGGCAGAGCAGCAGTGCTTGCAGCTGTGGCGATCATTCTCGCGGCGATCGGTGTCAGCCAGAAAGACATTGGGCGGCTGGAACAGGCAGCAAAACGGGTTCTTGATGCATATGAGACGACTGCGGAAACATCTGTGCAGGGACAGGGAAATTCTGCACCGGGACAGCAGACGTATGATGTGGAAAATCCTTCCGGTGTTCAGATTGGTGCTGGCGTAGAAGTTTATGTGGATCTGGCGGCAATCCCGCCATATTCCGGAGATCCGTACGCAGTGGTGAACGGGAATATCCCTTATTTTACAGAATCGGACCTGACGAGCGAATCATTTGAGTATTACAGCGACTTAGATGAGCTGGGACGCTGCGGTACTGCCTATTCCAGCGTAGGAACCGATCTGATGCCGACGGAAAAACGCGGTTCCATCAGTAAGGTGAAGCCCACAGGCTGGCAGACTTCGGAATATGAGTTTGTCGATGGAAAACATCTCTACAACCGCTGCCACCTGATCGGATATCAATTAACGGCAGAGAATGCCAACGAGAAAAACCTGATCACAGGTACCCGTTACCTGAACGTAGATGGCATGCTGCCATTTGAAAATCTGGTGGCAGACTATGTAAAGGAAACAGAAAACCATGTGCTGTACCGTGTGACTCCGGTGTTTGAGGAGGACAACCTGGTCGCATCCGGTGTGCTGATGGAAGCGGAATCCGTAGAGGATGAAGGCGCGGGGGTAGAATACTGCGTTTACGTTTATAATGTGCAGCCGGGTGTCGTGATCGATTATGCGACCGGGGAGAATCAAGCGGCAGAATAATGCTGTTGTTAGCCAGAAAATCCCGTTGATGGATACTTATGTGAGAATAGCAACATCACGCCCGTTCATTGCCGCTTCGTTGACGGATGCGATACAACTGTGTTACAATGTAACCTGGTTTTTGCGTAAGAGCGACGAAAAACGTTACGCAAAATAAACATGTGACTGTGAAGCTATGGAACAGTTACGAAGAAACATAAATGGCGGGGTTACATACATATGAAAAAGAAAAGTCTGGTCCGTACGCTTGGAATGAGCATGACAGCGCTTGCGGCCGCGGCAGCGATTACGGTATCTGGAATTCAAAGTGAAGCATCATCTTCCTATTTAAAAGCGGCGACGTATGTGTCGGATGCCTGGGTAAGCAATTTCTGGAATTCGGAAAGTGATCACATGGAGGAGGAGCTGGCGCAGATTGCGGCAGATGGGTTCAACAGCATTGTGCTGGTGATCCCGTGGCGCGAATTTCAGCCGGGCGTGCTTCCAATCTCTTATAACCGTTATGCCTTCCAGAAACTGGATAAAGTAATGTCCGCTGCGCAGGCAAAGGGACTTATGGTGGAGCTGAGAATCGGCTATGTCTGGGATTACTATTCAGATGATGTAGCTACGACCCGGTACAAAGAACTGTTAAAGGATGCTTCTACCCGTGCAGCCTGGCTGGCATACGCAAAGCAGATCTACCGGACGGCATCGGCGCATTCCAATTTTCATGGCGGTTTTATCACCTGGGAGGATTTCTGGAACTATGTGGAGGATGCGGCAAACCTGGGAAAGGGTGCAAACAGCAGGGAAGCAGCAAAGAACTGTGGATATCAGGCATGGCTGAAAAAGCATTACTCTTTAAAACAGATAAATGGCTACTACCAGCCGGCGGAACGTTTTGCCAGCTTTGACGATATTTATATTCCATCCAGAACCAGCTATGCGTATAAGCTGTTTTATGAATTTTACGATGATTTCTTAAATGATCTTTTAGAGGATACCCAGAAGGTTTTCCCCAATCTTTCCATGGAGGTCCGGCTGGATGTTGACTCGGTCGATGCAAACGATGGAAGTGGCCAGGCTGGAGCGGCACATTACAGTACCTTCTCCTGCAAGGATGCAGATCACACAGCGTTGATGTATAGCGTTTCCATGGGGCAGAGCTTCGGTGCCGTGATCTCTGCACAGGAAGCAATCCGGACTATGAATGAGCAGCTTTCTATCGTCCGTTCTAATAATGGGGGAAAGCCGGTCTTCGTTGACCAGCTTCTTTACATGGATGCAACCGAAGGGTTTGAACAGAATGCGCGGCTGGCGGAAAGCCACCGGGGCGCATACCTTACCGGTATCCCGGATACGCTCCGCACCTATACAAACGGGTATGCGGTCTGGACTTACCGGAATTATACGAATAATCCGGTTTATAATCACCAGTTTGCCCTTGGTACCCGCGGCTGGGAGGTGCGTAGCGGTGCTGTGAAGGAACGTAATGGCAGCAGCCAGCTCTTTTTACAGAAAGGCGGTAAGCTGTCGCAGAAAGTCGGACACCGGATCGGAGGGCGCTCTACCCACGATGGCCATGTGCGTTTTACAGCAGACAGTGATGAGCCTGTGACGCTGACGGTAAAACTTGGCTCCATGAGCCAGACGGTGGAAGTAAACGGACCAAAGCAGTATGACTTGAATCTTGGGCGCAAAGGCTTCTATGATGTAACCTTTGAAACAGATGGTGACGTATATCTGGACAATGTTCATGTATACAATTTTGTGCAGGATGGCCAGCTATATGATGTGGATGGCAATGCGCTCAGCTGTCTTGGGGCCATGCGCTCCCTGAATGCGAGCATGAACTAAGAAAGATTCTGCCAGCTTCAAAGAAAATTTCCGGACACCTTTCCAAACGTTTTGGAATGACTTTTGCAAGAATGACTTTTGCAAAATTTTTATGCTTGACATATTTTCCGGCCGTGCTATAATCAGTGACAGATATGAGAAAAGTTTCATATTTACGAACACGTTGATGAGAAGAGTACTTCGGCAGAGCCATTCAGAGAGAGGTGCAAAGGGTGTGAGCATCTTATGGGAAGGCCGGCAGGAAAACCAGCTCGGAGTGGTCCTTAATCGGATCCGGTGATTCCGTTACCATCAGAATGAAGCGGCTGTGTGAATTTACATTCAGGCAGCAAACAGGGTGGAACCGCGATAAATGAATTATCGTCCCTTGTCCGGTGTGTGAAAACACATCAGGCAAGGGGCTTTTTTATTTCAGGATGCAAAAAGCTTTTGCATCGCTTGCCAAAACTTATCGTCCCTTGTATCATAAGAAAAAAATACCAGGAGGAAAAAAGCATGATCATCACATTAAAAGATGGAAGCAAAAAAGAGTATGCACAGGCTATGTCCATTATCGATATTGCCCGTGACATCAGCGAAGGACTGGCACGTGTTGCATGTGCCGGCGAGGTAAACGGCGAGACTGAAGATCTGCGTACCGTTATCGACAAGGACTGCGAGCTGAATATCCTGACTGCAAAGGATGAAGCAGGACTTGCAGCACTTCGTCACACCGCAAGCCATGTTATGGCCCAGGCGATCAAGAGACTGTATCCGAGCGCAAAGCTGGCAATCGGTCCGTCTATCGCAGATGGTTTTTACTACGACATCGATTTTGAGACCCCGATCACTGCAGAAGATCTCGAAAAGATCGAAGCTGAGATGAAAAAGATCATCAAAGAGGCACTTCCGCTGGAGCGTTTCACTCTTCCGAGAGAAGAGGCACTGGCGCTCATGAAAGAGAAAGAGGAGCCGTACAAAGTTGAACTGATCGAGGATCTTCCGGAAGGCGAAGAGATCAGCTTCTACAAGCAGGGTGAGTTTACCGATCTTTGCGCAGGCCCGCACTTAATGAACACCAAAGAGGTCGGAAAGGCTTACAAGCTGACCAGCATTGCCGGTGCATACTGGAGAGGAAACGAGCACAACAAGATGCTGACCCGTATCTACGCTACCGCATTTGCAAAGAAGGAAGAGCTGGAAGCATACTTAACCATGATCGAGGAAGCAAAGAAACGTGACCACAGAAAACTGGGCAAAGAGCTTGGCCTGTTCATGATGCACGAGGCTGGTCCTGGCTTCCCGTTCTTCTTACCGAAGGGCATGGTATTAAAGAACACTCTGTTAGAGTATTGGAGAGAGATCCACAAGAAGGCTGGTTATGTAGAGATTTCCACTCCGGTCATCTTAAACAGAAGCCTGTGGGAGACCTCTGGTCACTGGGATCATTATAAGGATAACATGTACACAACTGTTATCGATGACCAGGATTATGCGATCAAACCGATGAACTGCCCGGGCGGCGTTCTGGTTTATGCATCTGAGCCGCGTTCTTACCGTGATCTTCCGCTCCGTATGGGCGAGCTTGGACTGGTTCACCGTCATGAGAAATCTGGCCAGCTTCACGGCCTGATGCGTGTACGCTGCTTTACTCAGGACGACGCACACATCTTCATGACTCCGGAGCAGATCAAGGACGAGATCAAGGGCGTTGCACAGCTGATCGACAGCGTATATAAACTGTTCGGTTTCAAATATCATGTAGAGCTTTCTACCCGTCCGGAAGACAGCATGGGAAGTGACGAAGACTGGGAGATGGCTACAGACGGTCTGAGAAATGCCCTGGATGAGATGGGCCTGGATTATGTGGTAAATGAAGGTGACGGCGCATTCTACGGCCCGAAGATCGACTTCCACCTGGTAGATGCGATCGGAAGAACCTGGCAGTGCGGTACCATCCAGCTTGACTTCCAGCTTCCGCAGCGCTTTGAGCTGGAGTACATTGGTGCAGACGGCGAGAAACATCGTCCGATCATGATCCACCGTGTAGCATTCGGTTCTATCGAGCGTTTCATCGGTATCCTGATCGAGCATTTCGCAGGTGCATTCCCGACCTGGCTGGCTCCGGTACAGGTAAAGGTACTGCCGATCTCTGATAAGTACATGGATTATGCAGAGAAGGTAAAGGCTGCCCTGAATGCTGCTGATATCCGCACCGAGGTAGATACCCGTTCCGAGAAGATCGGCTACAAGATCCGCGAAGCACAGAAGAACAAGATTCCGTACATGCTGGTCGTAGGCCAGAAGGAAGAGGAAGAGGGCGTTGTATCTGTCCGCAGCCGTTTCAAAGGCGATGAGGGACAGAAGTCCTTAGAGAGCTTCATTGAAGACATCAAAAAGGAAATTGCTTCCAGAGAAGTACGTGCTGTGGAAGTAAAACCAGAGCAGAAATAATACCGGAACAAAAATAATGCCGGTACAATGCTAGTGCAGAAATAAAAAATACGTTGTTGTTTGCGTGATGTGTGAGCAGCAACGTATTTTTTTAATGAAAAAGTCCATACTAGTCCTGTGGAATTATTTAAAATAAGAAACAGGAGGTATGGGTTCCATGACGAAATTAGAGTGCAACGTAACAAACTGTCTTCACAATGCAGATAACTGCTGCTGTAAGCAGGCTATCATGGTAGATGGCCATGATGCAAAAGAAAAAGAGCAGACCTGCTGCGGAAGCTTCGACGAAAACAAAGGTGGTCTCTTTAAAAATGTCTTTAAGACACCAGAAAGCCGCCTAGAGGTTTCCTGCGAGGCAGTGCAGTGCATTTACAATGAAAATCACCGCTGCGCAGCCGAGCATATCGGCATTGCGGGAGACGGCGCAAGCAGGGCGGAGCAGACACTCTGTACTACATTCGAGAAGAATTAAAATTATATTTTGAAAAATCCCCGGAAAAACGCTTGACTTTTCCGGGGATTCATAGTATAGTAATGAAAGTTGTGAGAGCAACACAGGAAAGTAGGTATCCACCTCACCTCGGCACGAGTAAGTGACCCTGGTTTATAGCAAAGAATGCGTATATGCGGCGGCAACAACGTCCTATGCGATGCTTTTGAGGGTGGGTAGAATATTCTATCTACTTTTTTTATGCAGAAAAACAAACATGCAGAATTCTATGATGGGGGTGCACGACTATTAGCGAGTTAATGATTAACGAACAGATCAGAGACAAAGAAGTTCGATTGATTGGTGCAGACGGCGAGCAGTTAGGAATCATGTCTGCGAAAGAGGCCTTTAAGCTGGCTCAGGACGCAGAACTGGATCTTGTAAAAATCGCTCCGACGGCGAAGCCACCGGTTTGTAAGATTATCGATTACGGTAAATATCGTTACGAACTGGCAAGAAAAGAGAAAGAAGCTAGAAAAAAACAGAAGGTAATCGAGGTTAAGGAAGTGCGGTTGTCTCCGAATATTGACACCAACGACTTAAACACAAAAACGGGCGCAGCACGGAAATTCCTGGAAAAGGGAGATAAAGTCAAAGTTACCTTACGTTTCCGTGGTCGTGAGATGGCGCATATGTCCAAGTCCAAGTACATTCTGGACGATTTTGCTGAGAGCTTAAAAGATATTGCAACCATTGACAAGCCTTCCAAAGTGGAAGGAAGAAGCATGGTTATGTTTTTGACTGCCAAGAAGTAAAAGCAAAGAGAAAGAATTAAGGAGGAAGTTATAATGCCTAAATTAAAAACAAGCAGAGCAGCTGCAAAACGTTTCAAAAAGACCGGTACCGGTAAGCTGGTAAGAAATAAAGCATACAAATCTCACATCTTAACTAAGAAGTCTACCAAGAGAAAGAGAAATCTTAGAAAAGATATCGTTACCGATTCCACCAACGCAAAGGTAATGAAGAAGATTTTACCATATCTGTAATAGACTGATTAGATTAAGAAGGAGGAAAAACCGATGGCAAGAATTAAAGGCGGTATGAACGCAAAGAAGAAACACAATAGAGTGCTGAAAATGGCTAAAGGCTACAGAGGAGCACGTTCTAAACAGTATAGAGTAGCAAAGCAGTCTGTAATGAGAGCTCTGACCAGCTCCTACGCAGGCCGTAAGCAGAGAAAGAGACAGTTCCGTCAGCTGTGGATCGCTCGTATCAACGCAGCAGCACGTATCAATGGTCTGTCCTACAGCAAGTTTATGTACGGCTTAAAGCTGGCTGGTGTTGAGATGAACCGTAAAGTTCTGTCTGACATGGCTATCAACGATGCTGAGGGCTTCGCAAAACTGGCTGAGCTTGCAAAAGCTAAATTAGCTTAATAGGCTTTATAAAAGAACATAAAGAGAGGACCGGCGTTTGCCGGTCCTTTTTTGCGCTGCTTGCCGTCAGGCTTTTTCATAGACAGTGTAGTTATTGCGCCCGCCGCGCTTGGTCTGGTAAAGTGCCTTGTCTGCATTGCGGTAGAGGTCATCGAAACGGATGCCCTGTTCCGGGCTAAAGGCAAGGCCGACACTGAAGGTAATGGACTGGTTATCCATCTCTGCATGCTTTACAGCGCGGATCTGGCCGAGCATGGCTTCTACCCGCTTTAGGGCAATGTCTTTGGAACCGATGTTTTTCATGAGGATCACAAATTCATCACCGCCGATACGGCCGATGATGTCCTCATCGCGGAACTGTGCTTTTAAAAATGCGCCTACGCGCTGAAGGATCACATCGCCGACTGCGTGTCCCCAGGTATCGTTTACATCCTTAAATTTGTCGATATCGAGAATCAGAAAGGCGTGGAGCGAATCCGGGCTGCCTGTCCGGAGAAATGCATCGATGACAGGTTGGGTGTGTTCCTTATTATAAAGAGAAGTCAGACCATCGATCTGGGCGGAGTATACAAGCTCCCTCCGGTCTCTGGTATGGATCATGGCAATGCGGCAGACCAGAAGAAGAACCAGGAGCATGAAATAGCCATTCAACGCAAGCTCATAATCGTGGATGAATTCGTAGCTTTGGTTGGCAATGGATACGGGAATGACGTAGCACATCATCCAGTTGTTTAAGTGGAGTGGCGTGTACGCAATATAGCGGCTGGAAGTCGGGTCCTCTGGCTGGATCAACTTTAAAATGCCTTCAGACTGGGACTGGAAGGCGTCGCGGATTTTTTGAAGAGAATCGTTGCTGCGAAAATTCCATTTGCTGTAAAAGTCAAAGAAATTATCGGTGTAGGTGATTTTCTGTGTATCGGCATTACCGTCCAGGGTGATGATATTTCCCTGTTCATCGATGATGATGCAAAAGCCCTGGCTTCCGAACAGATCGTCGAACATTAAGTGGTTCAATGCGGTAATATTATAGGAAGTGCCTAAAACCCCGATGACAGAGCTGTTATGCAGGACCGGAACGCCAAGGATCACACGGGTCTCATGGTCGACACTGCTTTGGACCGGATCGCTTAAGATCCGCTGGCCACTGATCCCTTCTTTAAAATAATTGCGGTGGGAGAGGTCTTTTACATCCCCATTTTCATAGTGCGCGGTTCCGTCCGGCTCGATCAGTGCAACGTGATCGATGGAGGTGGTGGATTTGATGGAGAAAAGCATATCCCGGTTTTCCTGGGAGAGAAGTACGCCGTCCTTTCCAATTTGTGCTGCGATCCCGTCCAGAAACTGGTAGTTGACATCCAGAATATCCTCAAAATGTACGCTCTGCCTGGAAACATTGGTTATCAGCTTTGACTGGGACAGTGATTCTACAGCACGTTGGGAAACTGCGGAAAAAACAACAATGCCAAGCACAGTTGCAACAATGAAGGCTACGATACTGGAGAGATAACCCTGGAGCGGGGGCTCGAATTTCTTTTTCATAAACAGTCACCTCATTCGTTAAAAAGTTGTGAACTCTCTTCAATTATATCGAGTTTGTGTAAAAAAATCTACAAAATGCATAGAAAAAGATGACAAATATAAAAATGTGTATGCCAAAGTGATAAACTTAAGGGCAGAAATGAAATGAAAAAGGGCAAAAAATAAAAAGAAAAAATAAAAAACAAAAAATGATAAAAAGTGCTTGCCAGAAACAGGGAACTGTGGTATAGTATTAAATGTTC
>ULSV01019452.1_pt1 | contig 31970 bp, 40 predicted proteins | sample 1956991 | NCBI WGS metagenome assembly ULSV01 (sample SAMEA4835717, study PRJEB28245) | human gut metagenome | biome: gut microbiome; material: fecal sample | place: Denmark | collected 2008 | reverse complement strand
GTGATTCCGTTGCGATTCGAACGCAAGACCCACGCCTTAGAAGTTTTTACTCGGCAATATAATTGCTTCTTAGTAAACTGCTATTTTTTAGCTGATTATAAATCTACTTCCCTCGCTCCTATTCTCTTTAAGATACTACATTTTCCACCGTTACGGTGTCTTGGGTTAATAATTATGTTAGTTACTCTATTCTGAAATCATAAATCATCATATATACTTTGTTGGTATCTTGTGATATAATCCAATGAAATTTTATCTCCTATTTCCCTTGCTCTATATTCCATCCAGAAAATAGCTTCAGATTCGATAATGAATTTATAGGTAAATTTATCACTGCTCGATGAGTTGTACTTACTAGTGATGATTTGTATAAATTCATCTTTCTCTCCTTTTTTGAGTTTTTCTATTGTTTCTTTTTTAAGCCAACAATAGTCAATTGTTCTAGGGTCAAAATCAAAATTAGAATATGCTCCAATATTTCCTAAACTTTGAAGTAAAAGATCTTTTTTCCCTTTTATATCATGCACAAATAGTTCTTTCATCCCCAGAGGATGAGTATATTCATAAAAATTGAAATGAATGATTTTAGGAACTCTGGAGTTAAATAGAAAATCAAAAGTTATATCTACATTTTTGATGGGTAGCGGAAAACTGGCTTGTTTTTTACCAGCTATGATAAGTCTCATCTCGTCCTCAGTTATAATAGGAATGTGATAGCCATCATGGGCTAAAGTTTCTATCTTTAATAGATCACTTTCGTTTTGTTTCTTACCAGCAATTATAACGCATGTAGTCTTTGCTAAATTCTGTGTTAACATACCACCTTTGGGTCCTATTTTTTGTCCAATAGCACCAGCATCTATTAATTCATTTATAATTACTGACTGGGGAACTGAAAATGTTCCAGATAGATATACCCTAACTCCATCAAATGGCTTTTGGGGTTCTATATCGCTAAATAGTGTAGGTTCTTTTTCGTTCATTGTATTACAGATTTTAATGATGACTTCACAAGACTTACGAAATCAGTTTCAGTAAGCATTTGAATGTCAAATCCCTCTTCCACTAACTCTTTTAATTTTTCTATTTTCTTAGGACCTGGTTCCTTGCCTATGATTGCATAGTCTAATGATTTGCATACAGAACTTGATTTTTTTCCTCCCAAAAAAGAAATAATTTTATAAGCTCGTTCTCTATCAAAGTCAGTTTCTCCGGTTATAATAAATCTTTTATCTTGAAAAAACGGTAAAGGAGTTAGTGCTGATATTATCTCATCTGATATGCATGCTAGAGAGTCTTCAGGCAAGCATTCTTTCTCAATTTCATATTTACTGTATTTTCTATAAGATATTCTAATTCCTAATGGGTTGGATTCATTATTTTCAATTTCAATAGAATCTTCAATATCGGATTCGTTTTTTTTCTGGAAATTAATTTCCCTATTTAGATATTTTAGAAATAATTGAGCACATGCTTCTGCGTCACACCCCCCATCATGATGCTTACATAGTGAAATATCATACATGCTACAGGCATCTTCTAAAGACATTCCAGATAATTGATAAGTACATGCTGTTCCCATTAATATGGGATAAGGAATATTATAGGTATCTAATGATTTGTGAAGAACATCTATGTCAAATGCTGCATTATGTGCAATAACAAAATTTCCTTCAAAATATTCTTTGATTTCACTCCATACGATATCGAAAGTTGGTGAATTGGCTGTCATGTCTGGAGTTATTCCATGTACTTTTATGCAGTGATTTGAATATTTATTTTTAGGAGGTTGAATAAGCTTGCTTATTCTTTTTATTATACTTCCTTCTTTTACAACAGCAATTCCTATTTGGCATGCAACTCTTTGTGGGGTTGCTGTCTCGAAGTCTATTGCGATGAAATTTGCGTTTTTCATTTTTGCTTTATTAATGTTATAATCTGACCAATCCAACAACTAAACTCATTGAATAAATCTCATCTTTATCTATCGAGAAATCCGGATACTCCGGATTGTATGATACACAACGTATCTTCTCCCCATCTTCATACGTTCTTTTGATCAGGATACCTTGCGCTGTATCGAGCACATGTACTTTACCCCATTGGATGAACGAAGTACTGTCTATACGCTTACAAGCCACCTCGTCGCCTCCTTCGTATTTGGGTTCCATACTATCACCCTTGATGATAATAGTGAAATCATACTCAGGGAAGATGTTGATTCGGGGTATGTGTTCACACTGATCTGATGTAATGCCTTCTACTGCGCTGGTGAGAGAACCGGCGGCAGCCGTATAAGGAATACGAGGACGAGTTTCTGTTTTTACTTGGGTAATCTCATTAGACTGTACCATATCAGAATTAAGCATACAAGTTTCCCCTGTTAAAACCCAAATGTAATTTAGGTTAGGGAAAACGCGTGTTATTTCTTGGACTTTATCTGTAGAAAAGTCTTTTATTTTATTGAAATAACCGTTAGAAAAGCCACACTTTCTTTCAAATTCTCTAATGCTTATTCCTTCATGTTCAATATACCGTAGAATTCTGTCTTTAAATAAACACATGATAATTAATGTATTAGTTTATATTAACAGTTAAATGTAGAAGAATATTCTACATTATGTTTGTTATTGTAGAGGATTATTCTACATTTGCATTCGTAAAACGTCACTAAGCTCACAGACGGATACAAAAAGGGCTGTTATGGTAGCGTCCATTTTCCTATCGCTGTCTTGTTTGATCGCTTGCAAAGATAGGCAGTCCTTTTCACTTATCCTACAAATGTGCCAATGTTTTACGACACAATTATCGGTTCCGTGGCTGTTACCGTGATAAAAGACATTTGAAAAGCTCAATTCGAGTATTGACCTAACAGCCACAATAAGGGTCAAGAAAGAATTGGGCTTTCTTCTTTAGGAGGAGAAAAGCATATGAAAGCAGGCATAGTACAGAACATTAAGCATATTGAGATTTCAGTATGCTATGAAACTGAAAAAAGAGAAGGACGAACCGGAAAACTGATATCAGTGTCCCGATCTGTTACATCAGATGGAAAAGAAATCTATAAGGATAAAATGAGTCCTATGATGTATGTTTCATCAAAGGACCCATTACGAAACTTGGAACGTTTTCTCTTAGGATTTGAAAAGGCTGAGAGCAGTAAGGATATTGGCCCCAATGGTCGAAAGAGAATTAGCCTTTTCCAGAAGATCAGGAGACAGTTGTTTGGCGAGTAGGTCTAATTCATCACTTAGTTTTTGAATATTGGCTTTTAAGATTTCTTCTTGGGCGGCAAAGCCACCATGCCTATAGAAGTCGTGAGCCTTAGCCTTTAATTGGAAGATTATAGTTCCGCCTAAACATTTAGTTTGTTGGAGTAGCCCCATTTCCTCAAATTGATCATATATAGTTTCAATAATATCAGAGGAAGTATCAAATTCTTTAGCGCAGGAATGGACGTTGTTTTGAACACCCATACTTTCAACAGACAGTAGGTCTGCTAAAAGATCATCTTTCAGTTTTGGAGTGATGAAAGTAATCATAAGTATAAAAAATTAAATGTGACATACAAAAATAATAATTTTTCGGGCACGTCATCAATTATTCATGTGATTTTTAAATGTGACAATTTTGACTTCTCTCTTGAAGACGTGCCCTTTAAAGAAACTAAGATATGGGAAACCTTGAATTGATTAAAGAAACGATGAGTTCAATTGAAATAGCTGAGCTCACGGGTAAAGAACACAAGAATGTAATGAGAGACATTCGCACTCTTTTAGAGCAAGGAGTACAAGAGCTCAATTTTGAGCCTTCGTTCATAATCAGGGACTTACCAAATGGAGGTAGCAAGCAAGACCCTTGTTTTAATCTTACCAAAAAAGGCTGTCTTATCCTCGCTTCCGGTTATGATGCGAAACTCCGTGAAAAGATAATTAGCAGGTGGGAAGAACTTGAGATAGAAAAACGTAATGGTGGTTTTAAAGTTCCTTCATCCTTTGCAGAAGCGTTGAGGCTTGCCGCTGTCCAGATGGAACAGATAGAACAACAGCAGAAACAACTGGAGGCCGACAAACCTAAAGTTCTGTTCGCTGAGGCTGTATCGACTTCCCAGCGTTCCTGCTTGATATCAGAGCTTGCAAAAATTATCTCTCAAAATGGGATATCCATAGGGCAGAATCGGTTATTCGCATGGATGCGCAAGAACGGTTATCTCTGCAATAAAGGCCAGTACTATAACCAGCCTACGCAGAAGGCTATGGAAATGGGATTGTTTGAAATCAAAAAGACAACAATAACTAAGCCTAGTGGTGATGTCATAGTAAATACTACAAGCAAAGTCACCGGCAAAGGGCAGATATACTTTGTAAATAGATTCATAGGAAAGGATAATAATCATGGATAGACTGCAAGAAATTATGAAAGCTGCCGAGAAGGTAACATTCAGCAAGAATCAATCCTCTGTTTTAGTTGGTGGACGCAGACGCTTGGAACGCTTGACTGCCGAGAAGAAGATTGCTTATGTCAAGACTACTGATAAGAAAAACGGTCGTTGGGAATGTAAAGGATCAGATGTATTACGATTTACAGTGGATAAGGAGAATCAAGCATGAATAAGACCAGTAAGTATATTATTCAGGCAATCCTCATAGCAATAGTCATTGCTGGGTGTGTCTATGGAGGTCGGACAGAATACACCGATGACGTTCTTTCCGGCATGAGCCTTGAAAAATACCAGTACATCCATGACCGTATCGCACCGGCATCACAGTATGACGTAGCCCAGGAGTATATGAAGAATAAGAAGTTTTACGATTCAAAAATATATTGAAATATGAAAATGAAAATTGAAGATTACAAGATTCCTCCTGAGCGTAGAATCATTTCTGTCGAAGTCATTGACAACAAGTTGATCATTGGATTTGAGCCAGAGCGTTACGGCGACTTCCTCTGTGATCTGACGGATCAGGTGGAAGAAGTGCCTCGCATTGGAGACACTGCCATATTTTGGAATGACGCAGACCGTACGCGTGCTATTATCGCCCGTTTGTCGGATGACAATTCAAGTGATCTAACAGATGCGAGTCCTTATAAGGCAGCTAACGATATTTGGTTTCAGAATGCTATACGCTTCCGCAGTGAGGACCAGTATCAGCAGATAACGGGTGTTACCTATGTCCACAAATAAATTAAAATCGCGCCTTGACACGGTGTTCGCTATGTTCATCCGGCTTCGGGATGCGCTTCCAAGCGGGGGATTCAAATGTATCTCATGCGGAAGGCTTCTTCCCTTTGATCAGTCTGACTGTGGCCATTATATTAACCGCCAGCACATGGCTACCCGGTTCAATGAAAAGAACTGCAATGCCCAGTGCCGGAAGTGCAATCGCTTTGACGAGGGGAATATACAGGGCTACAGACGTGGTTTGATAGCCAAGTACGGAGAGACTACCGTATTGATGCTTGAGGCAATGAAATATCAGATAAATAAAATCTCAGACTTTGAATATCGCGCAATGATTGACTACTATCGAAAAGAGGTGAAGCGATTGAAGAAGGAAAAGCTAATTAGGTGACATGGAATTATGCAAAACGGACGTACGAGCATTAGAGCGCCTGCTTCGGCAGTGCTCTGATAAAATTGAGAAGTATGCACCGAAAACATCTCCCGATCAGGATTTATGTCGTAGGTGCAAGAAATTTATAAAGAAGTTGAACAATAAAAATAAATAGTCATGGCAATGCACACATGGTTTATATGTAAAATCCGTTACGAGAAAGTAATGGAGAACGGAATGAATAAGAAAGTGACAGAACCTTATTTGGTAGATGCACTCAGTTTTACGGAAGCGGAAGCACGCATCATTGAAGAAATGACTCCGTTCATCTCCGGAGAGTTTACGGTAGCGGACATTAGTCGTGCCAACTTCAGTGAATTGTTCCCCAGTGAAGAAGAAGCCGCCGACCGCTGGTTTAAGTGCAAACTGATTTTCATTACCCTGGATGATAAAAGCGGTGCCGAAAAGAAGACATCAACCTATGTACTTGTACAAGGCGACTCAACAGAGGATGCAACTACCAAGTTACATGAAGGGATGAAAGGCACGATAGCTGAATACCGTATCGGATCAGTTGTTGAAACCCCTATTATAGATGTGTACCCTTATGGCAAAGAAGAAGGAAATAAAGAGGTGTGAGGCTGTAAAATGCCTCAACTGCTGCCGGTCTTCTGATCCGTTCGGAATGCCCATCGTAGTCACCTGCTTAGTTTTAAACCGGAAATTGGTCGGTGAAGCCTTCCGTCGCTGCCAGTTCTATGAAGCTAAAGGCAATGTTCGACAAAATGATAATAAAGGCAAGAATTGATACTGCCGACATTGACACCATTGTCTTGCGGAACTACTTGGAGCAATGCACGGAAGGTGACGAGCTCTATTATAAGTCAACAGCGTATGCCAACTTCGACGGTTGCTTCATTGAGGTCCGCGGGAATCAACTGCGTTGTAAATGTTCAATTTGCAAGTTGTGGAGCAAAGGTCGCACTGGAAAGTTAGACAACAGCCGTCCGATGACATTTGCGATGGCAGTTCGAACGATCAGGGAGCTTCTACTCCGGTTGTGTGTGAAAATGGAGAATGCCTTAGTTACCTACTACGAAATCGGTATCACCATGAAGATGAAGTTACCGGCGGACGAGTATATCAAGCAGGTTCAGGAAGCATCCGGCCGGATATTATGGAATGATGCCAATTACCCGGAATTTCGGCAGAAAACCACGGAGAAAAGCAAGTATTTCCGTAAGGTGCTAAAGATTTATGATAAGACCTTTGAAGCCGGTGAAAAGGGGCGCCGGGTTGGTGCCAATATATTGCGCATCGAAACGGTATACAAACATCAATCCGTCCCTTTGACTGAACTAACCGATAATTCTTTCTTGTCCAAAGTTGGCCGCATCTTCTACAAGGACTGGTCAGAGATAAACTTTGTAAGAGAGTTGTCCGCTACGAAGGGTGTAAAGATGTCCCAGCTTGAAAAAGCGCGTGAGATACAACGTATAGGCGTGACGCGCTACAAGGAACGGTACAAGAAGATGTATCTGGATGGTGCGCTCACCAAAAAGCAGTGGGAAACGATCCGCAATTTTGCCCGTGGCTGGCCGACAGAGCGCGTCAAGTATGTGGAAGAGGTGGGCGAATTGGAACGTGAATTTAAAGACCGTCTTTTAGCAAGTTACCAGGTTGGGATATTTACGCCAATTCGAAGAAAACTGTAATTGCTTGATAATCAGTGAATTAAATAGATAATAGAAAGCTCCTTATGGTGCGCATATAACTATTTGATAATAAACAATATACGCTTTTAAAGTATCATTTTTAACGATTTTCGGCAACTTGTCCTATACAGCCCGAAGGGTTGTCGGGTACCGACATTAGAAGGCTGAAAATTTATAATTATAATAATTAAATAATTTAGTATATGTATCACGAAGTAGAAGGAAAAATATTGGTGGCATTGCCAACCATTGGCGGACAGTCAAGAAACGGCAAGGACTGGGAGAAAAAAGAGTTTGTCTTGGAAACCTCAGAACGCTTTCCGGTTAAGATGCGTTTTGCAATGGTCAGTTTTGATGGTCCTGTTGAAGATGCACCGGTAGTTGGAGACAAAGTAAAAGTTCGCTTCACCATCGAAGCCAGAGAAGTAAATGGCAATTGGTACAATGACGTGAAAGCGTACCAACTTGAGAAACTTATCTAAAGATTATCATGCAGCGTCCACCCGTTAAATATATCGTTCAGATAGATAACTTCTATTTAGCTGATTTTATCTTCTACTGGACATATTACAATCAGCCTTGTTCCTTGCTTTTTCAGAAACCAACAACTGAAGGACTGACCGCAATTAAACTGATCGTGGATAGTGATGAAGCGGCCAGCTTTCTGTTGCGGGCTAAAGATAAAACGGGATGTCGCCTGTATATCAAAGATTAATTTAATAAGTAAAGATGTAGAGTGATTATGAAAAAGTTTAGGCACAATTTTAATAAAGGCATTGAATTACATAAAGTCTGCTCGGTTGATGAATTCCGCCCTGTGATGAATTATGTGTATTTTGAAAATGGGTATGCGATTGCAAGTAACGGTCATATTCTTATTAAGGCCAAGATCGATGAGATTTCTAATTTTGACGAATTAGAGATTGAATTGTTGAATGGTCATTTCCTTCACGCTAAAGGTTTTCAAATATTGATGAAGCATGATGTCGTAGCTATTGAGAAAGACGGGTTTCTTGCGCAAGGAGATAGTTACAGTATTAAGATTAAGTTCTATTCAGGCGATGAAATGAAATACCCGAACTATCAAAAACTATTAGATACATGTCCTGCATCCACTAAACAGAAAATCGTATTAGACCCATATCTGCTTTCTGATGTGTGTGCTTCAGTAAATGCGAAGGAAGTTCGTATGCGTTTCCAAGGGGCAGACAATTCAGGTGTTATGCTGGAATTTCCCCGCAGTGATTTGCCTTGTACGAGGGGACTGATAATGCCCAAGTTGGATAACGATGATTTTTAAAACAAAGTACTATGAGTAAACAAAACCCATTGAAGGAAGCCATCCAGTCTTATTTGGATGAGCGGGCAAAGGCTGACGAACTGTTCGCTGTTGCTTATAAAAAGAAGAATAAGAGTATAGATGAGTGTTGCACATACATCATGGGAGAAGCCAAGAAAAGGGGCAATGCCGTATGCATGTCTGATGAAGAAGTGTTCGGGTTAGCAGTTCACTACTATGATGAAGACAACATCAAGATAAATAAACTCCCTGCCAGCGTTAAGGCCTCCGCTTCCGTTCCTGAAGCCAAACCCGTAAAGCTTACTGAGGAAGATGAGAAAAGAGCACGTGAGGAAGCGATTAAACGTCTAGCGGAAGAACAATACACTTTGCTCAAGAAAAAGCCATCACGGTCAAAGAAAGAAGTTACAGAAGTCCAACAAATGAGTTTATTCTAATGAAACCAAGAACTAAATTACAACGTCAAGTGATTGCCTACAGTCAATCCTTGCACAATATAGATAAAGAGATACTCGAATGGGCCAAACGTGATTGTTTGGATCATAAAGGTTTTGCCACCAAAACTCGTGTTATCTGCATGGATTGTGGCCAACGCTTTTCTTCCGACCTTGTAAGCCGGAAACGTGCCGTTTGTCCTCATTGTGGAGCTAAACTAAAGATAGAAGGTACAAGGAAAAGAAATGATAAGCAATCAATGTATATTGCCAAAGCCGAAATCTGTGGAGAATTCCAAGTAATCAGGAATTTTGAATTATATGCTTATTACAAAGATGGAAAAGAACCCCGTTATTTTATCTGGGAAATCATGCAGCATTGGATAAAAGAAGATGGCACCCGGGAAATTGTGGCTCGCAGTTATAACATGGGTTGTACTGCTTGGTGTGGAGATTTGGAGATAAGAAAGAAAGAGATGAGAGGATATTATAATTATGATTACAAGGATGTTTGCCAAGATAAATTTCATCCGGAGTCTGTCTTTAAGTCCAAATATATGCGCTATGGTATAGATCATAACCTTCAAGGAATATCTTTTCTCCAAGCGATTAATACACTGCCCTACAGTCCCAAGACTGAAACCTTGCTTAAAGCAAAACAATATGCGCTATTAGGATATAGTAACGGTCACAGTGGGGAAATAGGAAAATACTGGCCATCTATTAAAATCTGTCTTCGAAATAAATATAAGATAAAAGATGCTTCAATGTGGTTCGATTACCTCCAGCTCCTTGAACGCTACCACAAAGACTTGCGTAATGCTCATTATGTCTGTCCAAAGAATCTCAAGAAAGCCCATGACTTATATGTGGCAAAGAAGAAACGTGATGATGAAAAGGAACGCAGGGAAAGAGATATACAACGTTTACTTGAACTCAAGGAGGTCGCTCAAAAATACATTGAGGAAAAATCGAAGTTCTTTGACTTGAAGCTATCAGACGGGAAAATCATTGTGGTGCCTCTCAAAAATATCGAAGAGTTTAAACAAGAAGGTGATATCATGCACCATTGTGTTTTTACGAACGAATATTTTAAGAAGAAGGATTCTCTTATACTTTCAGCCCGCATCGGAAAGAAACACATAGAAACAGTTGAAGTCAATCTAAAGACGTTGCAGGTGGTTCAGTCTCGCGGAGTATGTAATGAGAATACTGAATACCATAACCGCATTATCGGACTTGTGAAGAAGAACATCGATTTAATCCGCAAAAAGGTAGCATCATGATAATACTTGGAAATGATGGTCTGCCTGTTGGCAGAAGGAAGAGCAACTACATGAATATCGACGGAGTACTACACAAACGTTGCACCCATTGCGGGAAATACTTTCGTCTGAAATATTTTTATCCCTTGAAGTATCGACGTAATGGAGAAATACATGAGTCTCTGCAATCATGGTGTAAGTTCTGCATGGTGGAAGGATGTTGTAAGAGAGCGAAAGAAAAGAGGGAAATATAAAGAATCAAATGGCCTCGTAAATCGCGAGGTCATCTTCAATACTGAAAAAAAATAACCCAAAACAAGATAAATATGAATGAGATAGAAATTCTAAAAGATCAGATAGAGAGTTTGAAAGCGGCTCTTATTGCTAAGGAAGAAACTTACAAGATTGAGATTGGTGAGCTAAAGGAAAAAGCCCTTAATGCCTTCCTTGAATGTGAAGGATATGACGAGTTTGAACGTAAAATTAATTCTTAACAATAAAGAAAGAAACATTTATATGAATGAGAAACAAGTATGTGGCGAATGCAAGCTATTCACCAATAAAGATTCATTCGGTAACGGATGGTGTGAATATCACCAAAGGAAGGTGTTTTGTGAAAATATAGCCTGCCAGAATGGCGAGATAAAAGGCCGTGATTTTTCCTCACGTGTATGTGGAGAATGTGACGCTTTTTGTGAGTGTAGTTTAGGCGGGTCAAGTGCGGCAATGGCTGATGATGCAGCATGTCAATATTTCGATGATACAACATTAAGTCAAATGAGATAACCCTATTAAAAGATTAAAATGCAGAATAATAGAGATAAGAAGCATAAAGGTCCGGCAGAAGAGCGTAAGCCGGATATAACAGTGAATACGGGCAACCTTGATGAAATCATTGCCCGACAACGAGAGAGGGAAAAGAATCTGTATCCGGTCCGGATATCCGCTACTACGGTGATCTATGTTACCAAGAATAAGGTTACCCGGCAGTATGCGGAACAGTATAAACGTGATAAATTGATGAGGCTTAAATATGAGAGCAAGGAAAAGGAAAATACTTACTAAGAAAGTTTATTCGAGAGTTACTCCGGAAACTTATCAAAGACTTGATGCGATCAAGAGCAAATACGGTTTCAGTAGTGTATACGAGATTATCCAATCTTTGATTCATTGTTTCCTTCGTGTTGCTGATCCTGCCAGTGATGCACAAACAGAGCCTGTTCCTTATGATATAGAGGTAATGTTTGATGAGATGTCCCAAGCAGAGAAACACGTTGAGTTTGACAAACCTAAACGAAGAATCTCTAATAAATCTGTAAACGATGAGTAGGAATCCATATTATATTAAGATGATATCTTCGAAAGAATGGAAAAGGTTACGGCTGATGAAGCTACGGAATAATCCCCTGTGCGAACAGTGTAAAAGCAATGGTGTGGTTGTGCCCGCTACAGAAGTACATCACATCATTCCAGTTGAATCAGTGGTTGGCGAAAGCCAGATGTATGCTTTGATGTTCCAATATAATAATTTGATGAGCTTATGCCATGCATGCCATTCAGATATACATAGGCGGATGTTCAGTCATTCAAAGGAAGCTGTCAAAGCTAACCAACGTAGAGTAACAGAGTCTTTCATTGATAAGTATTTGAAGTAACAGGCAACCTTTCTCTTTTATTCTCCCCCGTGGAACAAAGTGTTAAAATTTCGTTCCACGGGGGAGCTTTTTTTTCAAGGGCGGGCCTTCCCTCTGAAACCCACTCCTGCCTATAGATACACGCACGAGGTGAAAATATAGGGGGAGGGTGTACCGGGGGGAGGGTTTTAAAGACAAGTGCCACCCAAATATATTGATGCGCAGGTTATGTACATAAATCGTGTGTATGAAACAGAAGAATATTGAGCGAAAATTAAAAAGTTTGATGAAAGGTCAGAAGACTTACTCTAAGGCTATGGATTTGGCAATAGAGCAGGCTTCTATCGTTTTGGCTCAATGTGGAAAGCTCGGCGGAGAATTGGATGAGGCTTCCGGGGTGTTCGATGACAGGGACGGGAATAATCCTAATGTTCAGAAAATGTACCTCATGCTGAAGCTGAGTGAGCAGTCCCGGAAATGGCTCCGTGAGCTGCATTTGACCCTCGACACGGCGGGAGTCTCCACCGAGGAAGATGCTATTTCCAAACTGATTAATGATATGAGAAATGACGGACAAAAATGAATTAAGGAAACTAAAGAAAGAGACTCAGGAAAAACTTCAGGAGATCGACTTGCATAAGTATCATCTGGACAGGATAGATATCCGTCTGAACACGTATATCAAAAGTGTAAGAGCCGACCCGGACGGTCATAACCTGTATGAGCTTCTTTCCATTGTACGCTTCTTCCGCCTGATGGACACCTATTTGTTCAAGATAGGCGAGGTGAAGAAGTTCATTGTATTTTATGAGAGTCTGCAATTTTCGGGGTTGAACGGGCGTACCCGGTATAAGCTCACTCCTATACAGGTGTTTCAGTTCGCAAATATTCTGGGATTTTATAAGACGGAAGAGAAAAGGTTGGTCCGTGATGCTCTCCTGTTCGTACCCCGTAAGTATAGCAAGACTACTTCCGTCGCTTCATTGGCTATTTACGATCTTCTGTTCGGAGATGCGAACGCTCAATCCTATGTAGCCGCCAATAACTACAACCAGGCACAGATATGTTTCAGCGAAATCAAGGAAATCCTTAAATGTCTTGATCCGAAATTCCGGCATTTCAAGATAAACCGTGAGCAGGTGTTCAATAAGATGCCGGGAAAGACCTCGTTTGCCCGGTGCCTTGCCAGTAATGCGGATAAGTTGGACGGACTGAACGCCTCTATGGTCATACTGGACGAATACTCGCAGGCTGACAGTGCGGCGCTCAAGAATGTGCTAACCTCCTCTATGGGAGCCAGGGTAAACCCTCTCACCGTGGTCATTACAACGGCCAGCGATAAATTGGAAAGTCCATTCGTGGACATGCTGGAATCGTATAAGGCCGTTCTTCGCGGAGAGATTGACAATGACTTCATATTCGCGCATATATTCGAGCCTGATGTGGACGACGCGGAGGATGATCCCCGTACATGGAAAAAGGTACAGCCGCATCTTGGTGTCACCGTACAACCGGACTACTACGAAAACGAATATCGGAAAGCCCAACTGAACGCGGACGACATGATGACTTTCCGCACCAAGCTGTTGAACATGTTTGTGCAGAATACCGGTAAGGTATGGTTTACTTCCTCTGAGGTTGAGGCTATGGCTCGGAATGATGATAATTTGTGTTCTTTAAAGGGCCGTCCCGATGCAATGGTAGCCGTAGACCTATCGGTGTGTGATGACTTTAGCGCGGTCAGCTATACGGTCTACATGCCGGATGTCAGAAATTTCCACGTGCATACTGATTATTACTTTCCGGAAGGCGCATTGAAGGAACATCCTAACAGGGAACTGTACAAGAAATGGGCGGATGCTGGACATTTGAGGCTACTCCCGGGTAATGTGATAGACTATCGCCTGATAGCGGATGATATCAACCGTCGTAACCGGGAACAGTTATGTATCCTTGCCATAGGTTACGATCCTTATAAGAGCTTGGAATTTGTGAACATCATGTCTGCTTCAGGAGCTAAGAAAGTGCTGACTCCCATCAGTCAGACATACGGTGCATTCACAAGTCCCGTGGAGAGTTTCGAGATATCCGCCAAGACCGGGCACGTGACCTTTAATGACAACCCGATAAACTGGTATTGCTTTGGGAATGCGGTAATCGACGAAGATAAATTGGAGAATCGCAAACCTGTAAAAAGAAGCCAGAATGCGAAGATAGACGGTGTTATCACAACAGTAATGACTTTTTATTTATATAATAATTACGAACGATGACTTTTAAATTTTGGAATAAGAAAACGCCGGAATCGGTTGTTGAACCGGTGAAAGAACGGAGCTATTTTGAAACAGTGGCCGAAACGGGCGCAACAAAAAGGATGCTTCAGGATGCTGCTCCCTCCGTGACCGGCCCGGAAATGGCGATGAAGCTGGCAACAGTTTACCGTTGTGTCTCTATTTTAAGCGGAAGTATTGCCTCCCTTCCATTGCAGCTGCTTCGGAAAAGGAACGGCGTGTTCATGGTGGACGAGGACAATCCTGTCAATTATCTGTTATCACTGTGTCCCAATGGCAGGCAGTCGGCTTTTGAAATGATACGGAATGCCTTAATCATGATGATCAATCAGGGCAACGCTTATATCTATCCGGATTGGAGGGGTGGAGAGCTTCAGTCTTTGGTACTATTGTCTCCGGGAAGTGTAAGTTATGACAAGCTATTGAATATTTACCTTGTGAATGATCCGGTAAACAATATCTATGAGACATTGGACCCCGATGAGATTATTCATTTGCGTAACCTTTCATTGGATGGAGGTTATACAGGGGTATCTACCATCCGTTACGCTGCCAGTACCATGAACATATCTGCCAGTGCTAATTATCAGAGTGAGCGGAATTTTCGACCGGGAAACACTTATAAAGGCTTCATTAGTGGGGATTCCGATTCAACAACGAAGGGATATGTCCAATACCAGGAAAGCCAGCTGGAGGATGCAGCTTCCCGCTTCCGTCAGGAAATACAGTCCGGGGAAACGATCACTTATTTGCCGGGACAACTGAAATTCAATGCTCTTTCCATGTCTCCGGCAGATATCCAATTGTTGGAGATAATGAAGTTTACTGTACTTGAGCTTTGCCGTTTTTACGGTGTTCATCCCGATATGGCATTCGCCGGACAAAGCCAGAACTACAAGGCCAGCGAGATGAGCCAGGTACAGTATATGACCGGAACCTTACAGCCGATTTTGAGGCAAGTTGAGAATGAGTTTTTTATGAAACTCATTCCCCGTAGGGTAGCAAGCAAGTATCGCATCCGGTTTGATATCGAGTCCTTCTATCAGACGGATTTGGAAACCATCGCCACTTTCTACGAGAAACAAATACTGAACGGGTTGTCTACGGTGAACGAATTGCGGGCAAAAGCGGGGAAAGCGCCTGTTCCCGGTGGTGATGTTGCTATGATCAGTTGTAACGTTCAACCTATCATTGGAGCGGAACGTAAGGATGGAAATGTTAAAAATGAAAATAATTCCGATAAAGTGCCACCCACGAACGGGGATAAATCGGTAGGGTAAAAGAGGTAGATATGGAAAAACTGGAAATTAGAAGTTTTGGCGGTGATGCGTCCCCGAAGCTGGTAAACGAAAGGGGGATTGAAGGGTATGCTGTTGCCATCGGCCAGGAAAGCAAATACATGTATGATCCCGTCTTACGGAAATGTTTTATTGAAATCATCGAGCCGGGCGCAATTACGGAAGAATTGATCCGCACAAGTGATATCCGTGCCCTGATTGAGCATAACGGGGAAAGACTGCTTGCACGCAGCAGACAGGGACAGGGTTCTCTCAGTCTCCGCCTCGATGGTTATGGTCTGGGATATAGCTTTACTGCTCCAGTCACCCCGGACGGTGAATATGCGGTTGAGATGGTGAAACGGGGCGACCTGTTCGGCTCATCGTTCGGTTATTGGACTGATGAAAAGAAGAATGTTACCTGGTTAAAACGCTCGGATGGGATTTTGCTTCGGAAAGTCCATAAAATAGACGTGATCCGTGAAGTCAGCATCGTTGCAAATCCGGCCTATATGGGTACTGCTGTCAATGTACGCAGCATAGAAAGTTCTTTTGAACCCTCTGAATATAAGCAAGAAGTAGAAGAATTGAGAAACCTAATTAAAATTTAAAAAGATGAACAAGAAAGAAATCAAGAAATCTCGTGCCAGAATCGCAGAGATTAACACCCGCCTGGGTGAAATGGCCGACATGCTGGAAACCCAGAAAAGAGGTCTTACTAGTGATGAAATCACAGAAAAGGACGCTCTTATCCAGGAAAAGGAAATACTGCAACTCAGAATGGAGAGGGCCATTGCCGGTGTCCAGATTCCCGAACAGGAAATGAAGGCGGAGGCTGTATTTGCCGGTGCCGTCGCTTCATTCGTGCATAATCGTTCGTTGCCGGAAGGTTGCGAAGGTGTTATGAATGGAAATACCATCGAAGTTCCTCTGACACGTGCCGATACTATCCAGGATAGCTCTACGGTAACACCGCTTATCCCATTGACTATTGGTGAAATCATTCAGCCTTTGGAAAAAGGTTTGATTCTGGATAAAGTAGGCTGCAAAATGCAATATGGTCTTGTCGGTGACTGGGTATTGCCCGTTGTTGCAGGTATTGAAGCCACTATCGAGGACGAAAACGCGGAGGTCGCAGACACCAAGATTGACATTACAAAAATCAAGCCTTCTCCCAAGCGTGTTTCCCTGGCTATTCCGGTCTCCAACCGTGCTATTGACCAAAGTAATAACGCCCTGCTGGAAATTGTGCGTACGCAGATGGTGATGGGGCTGCAACGTCTGTTAAACAAGTGGATGTTCCAGACTACGAAGATCACAAGCAAGGCCTCTGACGGTTGCTATGTTGCGGCTGCGACAACTCCAGCGGTTTCTACTGCTGCCGGTGCAGGGTTATCTTGGAAAGATGTTATAGCACTTAAGGGTGCGGTAATGAAAACCGGTGTAGTGTTTGACGGTACTGCGGCTTATGTCTGTTCTGCTACGACTTATGCGGAACTGGAAGCTACTCCGAAGGATGCCGGAAGTGGCTTGATGGTTCTGGAGAATGGAAAGATCAACGGCTATCCGGTGTTCATGACCGAGTATATCGGTGACGACGTACTCGGCTTTGGCATCTTCAACTACGAATTGGTTGGCCAGTTCGGTAAGATGCACATGATTGTAGACCCTTATACCGGAGCCAAGAAAAACCTCATCTACTTCGTACTGAATACTGATTTCGACATGCTGACCGTCCGCACGGAGGCATTCGCCGTTGCAAAGAAAACGCCTAAGGCGTAAGTTTAACCGGGCGGGTACATTCCCGCCCACTTTCATGAAACTGCATGGAATTATACGTGACACTTGAAGAGGTAAAGAAGTCAATACCCGGTTATGTCGATTATGGTAAGGATGATGACCGTCTGACGAGACTTATTAAAGCCGCCCAAAGCAATCTTGAGAAAAGGTTGCAAAGACCATTGACTGACGAAGGATGTTTGAGCGATGAAGGGGAATTGGATGAGGCTCTACGCACGGCTATCATTGTAAAAGTGGCTACGCTGTACGATACCACTTCCGAGATATCCTATGCACATCCTTACAATACCGGAATTGTGGAGGACCTGATCACTCCATTCATCAAATTCAGGGGAGGTAGTGAAGTATGATGCCGCGTGAAGTGATTTCCTTTCAAAGAGCGGAAACTGTACGGTCAGACAGCGGCCAGAGGGTGAAGAAATGGGAACCGGTTCCCATCTTGACGAACATTCCCGCAGAGCGTCGTAAACGAAAAGCCTCCAATGATGTGACCTTGAACGCAAAGGAGGAATTTATCGACCTGAATATTACTTTCTGGGTGAGATATGACGAGTCTATAACGGATAACCTTCGGATTGTCTATAATGGTCAGATTTATAGAATACTGGATATAGACCGTAAATTTCATGATAATTCCTGCTTGATAACCTGTATAAAAGTAAATGACTGATGAAAGAAAACCTGATAGAAGTTACGATTATAAACAAGCAGGCTCTTGATGCTTTGACCGCAGGCTTATCCGGGATAGACAAGGATTCCGCCATAAAGAGCGGTTTAAGCAAGGGCGGTGAAGTTATCAAAAGAGGTGGAATGGAAAGATTGAAGAACCGGATGCGTGCCGGCCCGGGAGGTAAAACCGGCAATCTGCTTCGTTCATTCACTGTACGGGTTAAAAGGAACAAACCGGGAGTGCTCGCAGGTTTTAAAAAAGGGAAAAAGGGCGGAAACCATTCGCACCTGGTCGATTTGGGAACAGTAGAGCGTATGCGCAAGCATAAAAGCCGGAAGCGTGGCGGGAAAGGAGGACGTACGGGAGCGGCTACCCCTAATTATTTTTGGAATGATACAAATGATCTGGATAAGGAGAAGGCCATGGTCGAGATCAGGACGGGGATAGCGGAGTTTGTGGAAAAAGTTAAAGCGAAATGTGTATGAAATTGCATGATTACGAAATAGAGCAAGAAATAATCGGTATCCTTCTTGATTCCGAAGAATTGAAAGTCCTGATTGATGACAAGATATTCCCGGTATACATTGATGAGGGAACAACGGGCGATGCTGTGTATTATGATAGCGAATTGACCGACCCGATAGACTGTAAGATGGGGAATGTTACAAATGTCATGCATTTTTATATTTGCGCAGTGAGCAGCACTATGGATAATTCCAACAGGATTATCGGTATTATCCAGGATGTATTGGAAGGTGAATTTACTAACCCATGGATGCGTATCAGGGCTGTCGGAACTGTTAAGGAACGGTCTGACTCCAAATATGCCAAGACAATGGATTTTTTAATAGAATGGTAATATTTAAATTTTTAAATTATGGCAGACAAGAAATTAGATTCAAGCAAAGACATCTTTAGAGGTGAGCTTATGCTTTTTATCGGGGAGAACCCGGTAGCGTTCGGATCAAGTGCAGGGCTTGATATCAGTACTGAAGAGTTGGATATCTCCAACAAGATGATGGGTGACTGGGCCGGTTCCCTGGCAGGAAAGAAGAGTTTCACCATTTCCAGTGAATCGCTCTTAACTCGCAAAGAAGGTGCCCTGAGTTTCGACACTTTGCTTGAAAAACAGATTGCGGGTGATCCTCTTGACTTCTTCTTTGGTAGTGCGAAAGCATCCGATCAGGATAACTTCGGCGGCACTTTTGAAAAAGACGACAAGCAGGTCAATTATACCGGAAAAGTGATTATCACTTCCCTGTCCATCAAGTCGGATAACGGTCAGATCGTCTCTGTGAGTGCCTCTTTTAAAGGTGTGGGAGCTTTGACACCGGTTAAGCCTACTACTTCACCTCAGGAATAATTAAAATTGAAGCGTATATGAAATCAGGTCTGTTTAATAACATCGGTACACTTATACCTATTACTGAGAATACAGGTAAAAGGGCGGTTAACGCACGTGATTTGCATGCTTTCTTAGAAAGTAAACAGGATTTCTCTACATGGATTAAGAATCGCATAAAGCAATATGGCTTTATAGAAAACGCTGATTATCAGGCGTTCCATAATTTTGTGGAGTGCTCAAATGGTATTGGTGGAACAACTCGCATTGAGTATGCTTTATCAATCGACATGGCGAAAGAACTTTCAATGGTGGAAGGAAACGAAAAAGGGAAAGAGGCGAGACGATATTTCATCGCCTGTGAAAAGAGATTAAACTCTCTATCCGTTCCTTCATATCAGATATCCGACCCTATTAAACGGGCTGAGGCATGGATTGAGGAAGAGAAGAAGCGTCAACAGCTTGCACTGGAAAACGGTATGCTGAAACCTAAAGCGGAATACTTTGATCATCTTGTGGAAAGGAAGTTGCTGACTAATATTCGTGATACAGCAAAACAGATAGGACTCTCTCAAAAAGCATTCGTGTATTTGCTTATTGAAAACAAATTTGTTTATCGTGACTTGAAAAAGAAACTCAAGCCTTATGCAGAGCATACACCGCTATATTTCGAAATGAAAGACTTCGAGAAAAACGGGCATGCCGGTACACAGCTTTTGGTTACTCCTAAAGGGAAAGAAACTTTTAGGTTGATGTGGGGGAAGTGATGTTTTGTTTAACAAATGCGCAAGGGCGGTCAAATGATGGCCGCCTTTTTTAATACATAATCAAGATGAATGAATTTATTTTGTCTGTAACAATAGCCGTTTTGGTTTATGGTATATATCTTATTGCTGTTTATAGGAATACGGGACACAGTGGTAAGTCGGAACCGTCCCATATACCTGCACCTCCTAAGCCTAAGCCGATACTAAAGGGAAAATTCCATTGTCTCACCATAAAGGCAATCATACGCTGGGAACAGATGCGGGGAAAATCATTTTCACAGATAGATTATGCGGATAAAGAAGATATGGAATCTCTACTTTATGTCATATACATCACCAGTGATAAGCCTGGATATACTTTTGAAGTCTTCCGGCAAGTCATAGCGGATGAACGGTTCATGAGTGCCATGTCCTCCGATTTGGGAAGGATTATGGAGATTGTGGCTCAATTTCAAAAGAAGATTGTACCTGACCTCGGTAGTACCGAGGGTAGCCCTGAATACATAGGTAATATTGTATCTGCTTTGATAATGGCAGGGCTGGATGCTCATTATGCTTTGAATGAAATGGAGTTGTGCGATCTGCCTCTTTACCTGGAAGCTTATGAAAGAAAACGCAAGGAAGAAATGGAAAGTTCCCGCATGTGGACGTACTTCACTATGCTGCCTCATATTGATGCAAGGAAGATGAAAAACGGTGCTCGGGACCTGATTGTATTCCCATGGGAAGAAGAAGAGATGAGAAAAGAAGCTGAACGGGCTATCAGGGAAGACGCGGCCCGGTTTGAAGAATTTATGAAAACTAAAAAGACAGATTATTATGGCGGGTAAATTGAGTTTCAGTATTGCAATTAATTTGCTTACTGAAAATTTTAAGAGAGGGGCTAATCAAGTGAAGTCCGCATTCAAATCAATGCAGATGCAGATATTGACCTTTGCGGCTGCATTGGGTGCCGGTGGCATTGGCTTGAGCAATTTTGTTTCCCGGTTCATTGATGTTGCCCGGGAAACCAATCGGGTTACTACTGCTTTGAAAAATGTATCGGGTGGAATGGCCCGGTATGCGGATAACCAACGGTATCTATTGGACCTGGCAAAAAAATACGGGTTGGAGATTAATGCTTTGACGGCTAATTATGCAAAGTTTACAGCCGCCGCGTCCATCTCCGGTATGTCGATGATGGATCAGCGCAAGGTCTTTGAATCTGTTTCCCGGGCATGTACGGCCTTTAGCATGAGCGCGGACGATAGCAATGGTGTCATGCTTGCGCTCTCCCAAATGATGAGTAAGGGTAAGGTTAGTTCAGAGGAACTCCGCTTGCAGATGGGTGAGCGCCTTCCTGTAGCATTACAGGCGATGGCAAAAGCTGCCGGTGTTTCCATAAGTGGACTTGACAAGCTGATGAAGGAAGGCAAGCTTATGAGTGCGGACGTACTTCCTAAATTTGCCGAAGCACTTAACGAGATGATTCCCGATATTGATACGGATAACCTGGAAACCTCTGTAAACCGGCTGAAAAACACCTTTACGGAACTGGTAAATAGTACCAGTGTACAAAGCTCTTACAAGTCCCTTATTGACTGGCTTACGGGTGTAATTTCATCCGCTGCCGAGAATATCGAGAATATAGTTCTCGGAACCTTGGCACTTATAACGGGTAGTGTAGTTAACCATGCTGCGAAATGGTGGGCAAGCATATCTTCCACCACATCCATGATAGAGGCGAATGTCGCAAAAAGTAACGCTGTGTTGGTACAGGCTACTCAACAGCGTATTGCCGCAGAGGTAGCATTGGAACAGGCAAAAACACAGTCTGTTGTGGCTGAGGCTAACGCCCGTGTAGCACTTGAAAAAGCACTTCAAAAAGAGAAGATGGCATCGGATCAAGTTGCCTATGCAGAGCAAAAGGCAGCAGACGCAAAGAAGATAGTTGATGCGCAGTCCACGGCTAAGGCTATGTTGAAAGCCACAAGGGAACGTGTAGCCGCAGAAATAACATTAGAAGCCGCTAAAGCTGAGGTTATCGCTGCTCAGAATGCCAATCTACAAGCGCAGACATATAACGATGCTATTGCAGCACGGGAGAGACTGGCTGTAGCACAAAAGAATTTTGCCAGTGCAGAGAAAACACTTGCGGAAAGGACTGCTAAAGAGGTTGCTGCGGCGGAAGCTGCTAAAGTTGCAGCCGCAGAAGCTGCCGCAGTGAAATCACAATCGGCTTGGGGAAGATTTTGTAATGTAACCAAAGTTGCCGTGGGTAAGCTTGTGTTACAAATAAAAGCATTGTGGGCGGCATTTAAACCAATGATTATTGTTACTGCCATCACTGCGGTTGCAGGAAAACTTTTTTTAATATATAAAGAGGCTAAACGGATAAAGGGAATATTTTCTGATTATAAGGCGGAACTTGAAAAAGCTGGAAACACCCAAGCAATTGCATCCCTAAAGAAACAATATGAAATTGCTACCGATTTAACAAGGAATCTCAATGACCGAAATAATGCTCTTAAGGTTATTAATAAAGAGCTCAACAGCAATTATAGCATTGATAAGAAGTCTCTCACTATACAGGGTGATCTGAATAAAAAATTTGCGGAAAGGATTGAGCTACTAAAGGCTGCGGCAGAAGTTGATTACCTGACGCGAAAAAAGTTGGAAACAGAAGATCGCATAACCGAGCTCTCACGTAAAGGCATTAAGAATATGCATGAAGCTATTCCTACAGGTGGAAATTTCAATCCGTGGAATGGTCCTGTTGGCATTAAGACATTATGGAACATGTTTAGCCCGTGGGGAAGCATGGGTAATGCTCGAACTGAAAGCAATGAATTAGTTGAGCAGAAAAAAATATTAGCTGAAATTGAAAAAAAACTGGAAAGTGCTACAGTAAAAGCTAATAGTTTTACAAATCCCCCAACAGGTGGTGATGGCGATAAAAAGAGTATACTTCAGAAGCAGCAAGAATCATATAGAAAGCAATATGATGAATTAGGTGCAGAACTGGAAATAGGCAAGATTACTCAAGCGGAGTACAATAAAGCCCTTGGAGAACTAAATGTAAAAATGTTTACGCAGGCCAAAGGAACCGGAGATAAAGAAGTTTTGGAAAGTGAATACTTTAGAAATCTCAAAACTGCCGCCGAAAAAGCTATTGCCAATCAGGATAAGAATACTGCTCTGGTTGAGTTTGAAAAGGTTCAGAAGGATTATAATACCAAGGTGCGGGAGGCTCAGCAACAGCAAGCCAAAGGTCTTGCTTCTCAAAAGAATTTAGACGAAAGTATTATTTCCCTTTCGATTGAGGCCGCTAAAAGTGCCGCAGGAATCAAAGGAATTGGAAAGGAGGCGGATTTATTTATTGCGGTGATGCAGCTTAATGCAAAGCTACTTTCATCTCCAATAAAAATGAAGTCTCGTGATACAACGTTTGATTACAAGAAATCAAGTGCGGATATAGCCTCTGAAAATCTTGATAAGGCTAAGGAATACGCTGAAAAACTAAAAGAGCGTTACAGAGAGTTAGGGCAGGAAATTTCTGACGAAATAGCCAATGGAATAGCTAATGTTCCCACATTGGAAGATGCTCTCAGGTTGGCACAAGTAAGAGAGGATATTAAATCATTTAGTAAAGAACTGAACGAAGGCTTATATTCCGGGATTAAGGATGTAGCCAGCAGTTCCAACCGAATGGTCAGTTCTTTTGAGAGTCTCCGTGATATCTTTAATGATGTGGACGCTTCCGGTTGGGAGCGTATCATGGCTGTCTGGAATGCAATGACAAACACTATTGATGGGCTTATGAGTATTATTAAGACCATTGAAACATTAACGGAATTGACCAATAAATTAGCCAGGGCAAAAGAAGCAGAGGCTGCGATTGATAAAGCCGTTGCGGATGAAAAAGTAGTCAATACTGCAAAAGGTATTGCTGCCACTATCGCCGAAACCCAGGTAGAAAAATCCGCGGCTACTACCGAGGTAGCCGCCAACACCGCTAAGGGAGCAAGTGCTGCTGGTGCGAGTGCTGCAAAATTACCTTTTCCGTGGAATATTGTTGCCATTGGCGGTGCCATTGCCGCAGCTATAGCTGCTTTTGCCGTAATCCCTAAGTTTGCAGGCGGCGGCATTGTTACCGGAGGTCCATCTTCGGGTGACAAGATTTTAGCCCGGGTTAATGCTGGGGAAATGATTTTGAACGGTAGGCAGCAATCTAATTTGTTTGAGGCTATTAATTCGGGTAAAATAGGTTCTTCGCAAGGACAATCAGTTCATATCGGGTTCGATAAGGTGCGTGGTTCCGATATCTATCTCTCATTGAAAAACTATATGAAATCAACCGGAAAGAAATTATGAGCTATAGTTTGATTTACACAGTTCCTTTCGCCACACTGGATAATATTCCTTGTGTGGTGGAAATCGAAAAAGATGGATATGAAGGTACACCGACGGAATTAACCGCTAGTGCTACCCCGTTTACAGTAGATATAGAGGGCGAAGAATTTCTTTACACACCTACCCGATTTTCAACGGCAAAATTGCAGGTTGTCGGTAATGATTACCTGCAAACCTTGTTTTCAACAGAATACCGGCAATATCGGGTAACATTCAAGAGAGCTGGTGTTATAACTTGGTCCGGTTTCATTAAACCGGAACTCTATACACAAGATTACGCATCAGAGACATTCGTCCTGGAAATAGAATGTATATCCGCTATGTCTGTATTGGAATTTATAGACTATACGATTGAAGGGAAAAGTAAAGCATTTGTTTCTATATGGCGTTTATTGCAACGGTGTATTTCTACAGCTTCCGGACAATATAATTCTGTCTTTATCCCTCATGCGTATGCATCCAGTAAAGCGGCATATTCTACGGAAGAGAATGTGCTTGCAGATATGACACTGAGTGAACAGGATTTCTTCGATGAAGACGATAAGCCAATGAAGTTAAAGGAAGTTTTAGAGGAGGTTTGTAAATTCCTTAACTGGACTTGCGCTGACTGGAAGGGGGATCTTTATTTTGTCGACGTGGACCACACTGGAATATATCACCAATACGACATCGAATTGGAAAATAAAGCGAATGCTCAGGTTAATGAATTATTAGTGCAAGATATTGGGTTTGCCGGTTCTAATCATTCACTGGACGTACTACCTGGATATAACAAGGCAAGTGTGAAATGTAGTAACTATCCGGTAGGTACACTACTTCCAGATGAAGATTATTCTGAATTGAAGGAGTTGCTGACTGTTGATGAAGAACTTTCAGACCATACGAAGGTATGTCATTCTGTTTATTTGAATCCAGATACTTGGGACTGTCTCATGTTTAAAGACAAGGAAATATTGCATAATAAAGATTTGGAATCCCATAAGAACGAAATACCTTTTCTTGAAGGAACCTCTCTTATGAAATATTGCATTTATGAACAAGAGAAAAACAAAAACGGAGAGTGGGTCCCCAAAATATCAGACTATAGCTTTAATAATGTGTTACGAGTACGTTATCCGTCTTCTGATAATCCGGTAAATTTTAAGCCCGGATTATATAAGGTTATGTCATTCAAAGGAGCCTCTGCAACGTATTCAGATGGCGCCATTGCTATAGATGGAGAAATTAAGATAATAGAAGATTCAAATCTCATTCCATGGGATGATAGTTTAGCTGGTACAGGACTTGAAGATATTGCTTGTCAAATAAGAATAGGGAATAAATACTACGGAAATACAAACGGTCATGTTTCAAAAGGTTTTTCATGGTCAGAAGATCCGATGACTTTCATGTATTTACTTGATAACTGGAATAATGCAGGTGGAAAAGATTGGGTTTCTGTTCCCAATGGGAAGACTCTGTCAATGCCTTATACTGGATTGAAGGGAATAATAATTCCTACAGATATTTCATTGTCCGGTGATTTTGAGTTTATTTTAATATCCACCAACAAAAAATCATCCTTAGGAGGTAATCGTGTTGGAACTGGAATGTTGATTCAAAATTTTAGTGTAAAATACCAAAAAAGAGATGATTTATCACAATTAAATAATAATTCAGACCGGATTTATGAAAATATTCTGAACAAAACTTACATCAACGAACTGGATGAAATTGAATTTAAAATTTCATCGTATAATAATGATGGCGCCTGCTACAGTAAAGTCATGTTAGGTAATGATTATCTGAGGGATAATTTATATAACAGCATCCTCGACGATACAATCCGTCCAGAAGAAATGCTGATCACCCGTTGCATCAATCATTATAGTGCCACCCGTATTAAACTTACCCAGGAAATAAAAGAGCGTGCGGATTTATCTCCGATAACAAGATTGTCCGACACTTTTTTGGTTGGTAAGAAATTCATTAACGCCGGTGGCTCCATAGATTACAAGATGAACCGGTTTGAATGCATTATGATTGAAGTATGAGGAAAGTAGCTATTATATCATCCACCGCACCGGCAAAGCCCAGATCGGAAAAATATCCGGTTGGGGCTTCCGTGACGCGTACGTCTTCCGGTACTACTATAGTGCAAGGTGGTGGCAGTGGTGGCAGTGTTGATATCATTAAAAGAGATGATATTCGGTCTTTCACAGACGCTAATATATTGTCATCGCTTCGCGTGTTGGCTGAGTTTATCAGTAAGAAAGATGATAGCGAAGTAACAGCGATTATCGACTATTTGAAGGGGCTAAAGATTAATGGAGATCATATATCTCGTTTGCTTTTGAAAGATACTGTGGCTGATGAATTGCTTGACACTGATATTATGTCGGCATTGCGAGTCATGGCGGAGATCAACGAAAATAATGATAACCTGGAGAAATTGTTTCTCTCAAAAGTCAAGAAGGACAGAGCAGCGGAGCACATCACTTTTGAAAAAGGCGGAGCTGCGGAGAATGGTTTTATTGTGCGCCTTCCAAAACAAAACACCCCGGCCGCACTGATGAGCTGTTTGCTTGAAGAGGACGATACGCTTATCGAAGAGGATGAGGACGCTTTGATGGAGATTGCTCCGGTGGAAGCAACGGATTTATCATTCGGTGGTCTTAATAATGTCAACCCTTCTGTAGATAATGCTCCGGTTGGTTCACTACCTGTCAAGGGAGAAAATGAGTGGAGTTATGCCGCTCCGACATTATATGCTGGAGTTATTGATGTGGATAATATGTTAGTTCCCGTCTATGATAGAAGAATCCAGCAGATGGTGTTTATCCCTATCTCAGCTATTCGTGGCGGTGTTACTCCACCTGCACCCGGCTTCCCTTATACTTTCTCATTTGCATTGGTATAACGTAAAAATAAAGAATATGGCAAATATAAATATTCCTACCAAAAATACAGGCGATACGCTTTCTGCCAGCGAGTTTAACGAGGTGGTTAGTGCAGTGAATTCCAAGCAGGATAGCATAGCCGGTAAAGGGCTTTCAACGAATGACTATACTAATTCGGAAAAACAGAATCTGGCACAGCTCCTTACGAGGGTTGATTATCTTGAAGGGATATCGGGCGCTTCCGGCGGTATCTGGATATCTGATGAAGAAAAAGTAATTGGTTCTTATGCATTCAATGGAGAGGAACATGATATCTATTCTTGTACCGTGTCATTATCCGAACCTCCTACTTCTGCAGGGGCTGAAAAAGAGTACACCGTAAGCGATTCTCCGTTGGGTAATAATATGTATTTAGCGGCTAAAAACATAACCGTGAAAGATTCTGCCGGTAAGTTCTATCCGGGAGCGATTGAAGTCAAACAGATGTATGTGACGGAAGACTTTGAGACAAAGTTATCCGTGATATGCAAGTCTGCAATACCGACCGGTTCAACCTTGATGCTGACCCTCGAATATCTTAAACTCGCAGGAGAGATTATCGAATTTAGTATTGCTCTTCCTTCTGGTGTTAGTGCGGATTCTGTAAACTTGAGTTTTGCACCTCTTAAATATGACAAGCATTTTGCATTTACCTATACGGCCGATGACTCTGTAGAGGGAGCTTATGCACGAATTTGGCGTCGTATCAATCAAAAATGGATTGATGACAGCGAGTTTTTCCATCTAGGCAACACACCGACAACCGGTTATACACCAGAATATCCGTTGGTGTATACTGACGGCTGCGGCAATGATCGCCGTTTCGGTTTTAGTGTTGCATTATGGCCAACTTGGGGAAACGAATATAATCCGGATGGGCTTATCAAGGATACCAGCACTAATAGCATGTATATAACCTGGGATGAGCTTGATTTGATAAAGGATTGGGGTGTTTCTATGCTTTACCACAATGTTGACGAAAGAATATACGATAAAACGAAGCCGGATGAAATAAAGAAAGGCTTTGTGGCGGATTACAACAAGGTACTTGCAAAATTGAACCGCCGTATGAAAATAATGGGGCTTCCAGATGGAAATTCAGCTTATGTAACAGCGGCAGATCAATCTCCATTGATTGATTTTTATCGTAGTTCATTACATCATTTGGAAAAAATATATTTGAAATCAACGGGGTCATTATACAAGAAAAGAACCTATGGTGGAACCAACTCCTCAGAAAATGATGTAAAGTTGGCTGAATTAGCGGAACAGCACACAAGCGATAATCCATACTGGGTGGGTATAACCTCCCACCGGGTTGATTTGACTCGGATAGAATTATTAGAGACTGTCTATAACTTATACGGGAAAGGCGGTGATGATAGCCTTTGGGTTGCTTCCTGGGATGAAGTTTATGAATACATTTGTATGCGGTTAAGTTCGGTTGTTAAAAAGGTAGTAAGCGACAATACTGTCACATGGAAAATATTGGTTCCATTTTCTAAGAACTATTATTTTAAGGACTTGTCATTCCTGGTATCCGGAATAACCTCCGTGGATGCGTTCACGGTTTCCGACAATATATTCGGATATAGCTATGCGGCTCATGGTTCAGGAATGCTTGTAAATGTGAATTTCAACGAGTTGCTCCTGGAATGTGCCGAGAAGTATACGGCTAAATTTGAAAGTACATTGTCAGAGGAAGATAAAACGGATGCCTACTATTTCGTGAATCAGTTGAAGGATACTTTGAAGGCTCCATTTGCTGCAAGATTATCAGTTAATGAGGCCGCTCCGGTGCTCAATTCGATATCAATCAATGATGGCGTAACGGTGACTTACAACCAATTGGTTTCTATAACTCTCAATATGACTGGCGGACTTACTCATTATAAAGTTGGTGAGACTGCCGACTTATCCGGTGCAAGCTGGATTGTCGGCACATCGAAAACTTTTTCTTATCAACTTTCATCCGGTTATGCATCCAAGACTGTATACGTGCAGGTTAAAAACAATTTTGGCGAGTCTGAAATCAAGTCTTCATCTATCTTATATTCCGAACGTCCGGCCGTATCTTATACAGTAACGGGAAAGGCTAATAACACTGCATACGGTACTGTGACGCCTGCCGTTCAGGATGTTGCCGAGGGAGGACAGGCAAGCGTTAACGCACAGGCTAACGATGGTTATGTTATCGGTAGTTGGAGTGGCGCTGATACGAGTACCGGTGTAGGAACTAATGCCGGAACAGCGACCGTTAATAATGTGCAGAGTAATAAAACAATAACTTGCAACTTCCAGAAAGAAGGCGGCAGCGGTACTGCTGGAAAGACTATCGTTTCATTCGCTCAACTTGGCAATAATATATCTTATGATACGGTCAATGGCGAGATCATAAATTATATGTCGATTGTGCAAGGAGCAAGTTATACGACTAATCTGTTGAAGGATACTTCCGGAAATGAGGTGGGTAATTATTTAAAGGCCAAGAATGATTATCCCGGTGAATACGGTGTGGATATATCTACGATAAATACCGGTGTTCGCCAGCCGACAGTAGACGATAGTGGGCCATATCCGGCAAAATATATCAGTCGATATAATTGTGGCGACAAGGTGGCTTCCGGTATTAAGGTCATGTTGAGATTCCAGGCATTTGCCGCAGGAACTTATAAAGTAAGAATATTACCCTCTTGTAACACGGCTATTCAAGAGGACCAGTTCTCATCTGTGTTCTATTCGGCTAACAATGTGGAGGTAAATATAGACTTTAGCCCACTGAACAATATGACTCAGTTTGTTGAGATTGACAACGTAACAGTTGGTAGCGATGAACTATTGGATGTATATCTCTGGAATACCTTGGGCGTGAATTATGTGCCTGGAGTAAATCTGATTGAAATCATAAAACTATAGTTATGGCAATATTAAGTACAGCTAAAATAGTAGGCATGCTTTCTTCTGCCAAGAAGACGGGTAGGCAGGTGATGAATGCGGCCGGAGAATGGGTTGCGGAGGTGGTGGAAGACTTCATGTCCGGATTCGCAGGTTATGGGTGGAAAATCTGGGAGTATGTGAAAGGCAAATGGATGCTTGAGATCGATTCCATCCGGGTGCGTGAACAGTTTATCGTGTTCGAGATGCTCGTGTCCAAGATGCGTGCGATAATCGGGTCTTTAGGTATCAGCCAGGCATGTGGTAAGATAGCTACTGTTACTCTCTCCGAAGACGGCACTGAATACCTCATCACGTTGGAGGATGAGACTATGAGCTTTGTCGCTCATGACTTCATGCGGTGTCAAACCTATACAGGTACTAAACAAACTTTCTATCACGTGGAGATATCTTCCGTTGTGGATGCTGTGATTCATGTTTTGGTGTCAGAATTCGATAAGGATGAAGAGGGTAATGTGATCAATCCTCCGGAGGTTGGAAACGATATCGTGCAGTTCGGCAACTCCGTAGACAAGAACCGGCAGTCTGCCATCTATATCCACGCTGATGAAAGCGGACAGCCTGCCATTGACATCATGTTTGGCCTTGACAGTAAGGATTGGACTGGTAAGGTAAAGATGCGTATGGGAGGCGATATCCCCGGTGGAGATGGGGCTAAAGGCTTCTACTGTGAAAACGGTATGATAAAAGGTACAGATACCGATGGGCATACGGTTTACTGTATTCATCCTGATGGATCAGCGGAATTTGGCGATGGTTCCGCTAAATTCAATGCGGACAGATCAGGTTATCTTGCTGGTGGTGCAATATCCTGGAAGTGGGATATCGCTAAAAACAAGTACGTCTGTACGATGAAGGATGCTATTCTCCAGTGGGAAAGCCTGTCAGATGTCCCCGGCTGGATAACGGACTGGGATACCAATAAAGTACAGATAGGCAGCGAGTATATGATATCTCCGAAACTGTTTACAGGAAAGAACACCGGCACCGCTAAAGAACCAGTTTTGACTGGCATCGTGCAAGGTGATAAGTGTATTACTATTGATGGTGTCGAACGTTCCGGTATATTTGCTTTGGTTGATAATGAGGTTGTATTTGAACTTGATCCTAAAAATAAGAAGTACAGATTCAATGGCGAAGTGAATGCTACAAGTGGGATATTTAAGAATATAAAGTCACCCAATGAATCTTTTAAAATCAATGAAGCTGGAGACATAGAAATAGTAGGTAAGATTTCCACTTCCTTGAATGGTACTCGTATAGAAATTGACCCTGATACGAATAGTCTCAAAATGTTCAATCAAACAAATGATGAAATATTAAAAATGTCATTTATGGATGTTGAATGGCAAGGTACGACAACCAGTATGCCTCAAATAAGAATGAAAACATGGATGTCAGGTAAAACTCTTTCTTTGACTGATATCTCTCCTACGAATATAGCCATGTATAACTATCAATGGGAAGACGATTACAGCATGAACATCAGTCCGGTAAATGGGATTTCCTTTCAAAAGAATGGTGTCACCACAAAGCAGTATTTGCCTTCTTAATTTAAACCCCGTCCTACCATCACTGGCCGGGCGGGATAACGACAAAATTACTATGTGACCAACGGTCTTATGCAATACCAAAGGTAGTATTAAATAACTTAG
>ULSV01035900.1_pt1 | contig 32182 bp, 32 predicted proteins | sample 1956991 | NCBI WGS metagenome assembly ULSV01 (sample SAMEA4835717, study PRJEB28245) | human gut metagenome | biome: gut microbiome; material: fecal sample | place: Denmark | collected 2008 | reverse complement strand
TTCGGCAACTCGCACGGCCCTTGTCATATACTTAAATTGTTATAGCGGATCAGCGCTGCACGCGACCGGAGCTGTCCCCACCTGCCAGCTTTTCTACCTCAGCGCGGGTTACCAGATTAAAATCACCCGGAATGGTATGCTTTAACGCTGCTGCGGCCGTACCAAATTCCAGCGCAGTCTTCATATCCTTTCCCTCCAATAATCCGCAGATCAGCCCGGAGGTAAACGCATCGCCACCACCCACACGGTCGACGATCGGTGCGATGGTATATTTCTTCGAATGATAGAATTCTTTTGTTTTTCCGTCCATGATGCAGGAGGACCAGCCATTATTAGAAGCACTGTGACTCTCCCTGAGTGAACTTGCAATATAACGGAAACCAAACTTATCTGCCATCTGGCTGAAAATATTCATATACCCGGCGAGCTCCAGGTTTCCAGACATGACATCGCTGCCCTCTGGCTTAAAGCCAAGAACCTTTTCTGCATCTTCTTCGTTTCCAATGCAGACATCCACATACTGCATCAGGTTTGTCATAACCTCACGTGCTTTTTCCTGGCTCCAGAGCTTCTTACGGAAATTTAAGTCCACGGACACGGTGACTCCATGCGCCCGCGCTGCCTTCAGCGCTGCCTCCGTGAGCGCTGCTGCGCTGTCTGAAAGTGCCGGGGTGATACCGGTAAAATGGAACCAGTCCGCATCTGCGAAAATGGCATCAAAATCGAAGAGATCCGCTGTTGCGCAGGCAATAGAGGAACCTGCACGGTCGTATACAATGTTGGACGGACGCACGGAAGACCCCGGCTCCAGATAATAAATGCCCAGACGGTCTCCGCTTCTGGAAATGTACTTTGTTCCTACATTGTATTTGCGCAGCGCTGCCACCGCACAGTCCCCGATCGGGTTGTCCGGGATTGCAGAAACATACTCCGTATCGTACCCGTAATTTGCCAGTGACACCGCCACATTGGCCTCGCTTCCGCCATAATTGATATCGAATTCATCTGCCTGAATAAACTTTTCATTGCCCGGGGTCGATAATCTGAGCATAATCTCCCCCATAGTCACAATCTTTGCCATGTCTTCTCCTCCGTCTGGCTGCCATTTTGTCTAGTTCGATGTTTTCACCAGGGAATCTTGTTGCAGCCAGTATTCCTGTCCGTTTGTCTTGTATGCGCTTGTTACAGTGCCCTTGCTGCCGCCACTGCTTCCACAAACTCTTTCGCCTTTGCCGTTACCGCCGCAAAATCGCCAGTCTTTGCGCCTTTTGTCAGGCTGCTTCCGGTTCCAACCGCATAAGCACCTGCTTTGATCCACTTATCTACGTTATCCACATCGACACCGCCAGACGGCATAAAATTGCCCTGCGGAAGCGGTCCGCGGAAAGAGCTGATCGCCGCCGGTCCCAGAATATTTCCCGGGAACAGCTTGATGACATCGCAGCCGGCTTCCAGAGCAGTAATCGCCTCCGTCGGAGTCATAACCCCAGGCAGCATCGGCACACGGTACCGGTTACAGAGCTTAATGGTGTCCAGATTCAGTCCCGGACTCACCACATAATTTGCACCTGCCAGGATTACCGCCCTTGCAGTTTCTGGATCCAGAACCGTACCAGCGCCGATCACGATCCGGTCATCGTTCCGGTATTTTTCTGCCATGGCCGCAAGAAATTCAATCGGGTTTCCCTCGTCCATCGTCATGGTGATCTCAATGAAATGAATGCCGCCCTCAATTACGGCTTCCACAACCTTCTCCCCCTGTCCGCGGTTCTTCGCACGGATCACCGCAACCAGGCATTCTTCTTTCATTCTGGATAAAACCTGTTCTTTTCGCATATTCTTCTCTCCTTCTCCTGAACCTGTTTTCTTCCATTTCAGTCCGAATCTGACTTTTGTCTCTCCGGTCCTCTATTCTTTTCTTTCATTTGCATGCTGTGCCAGGACAACTACTTTCTTCCGACATATCCAAGCATTCCGGATAGCTGCTTTGCCTTTCTGGAAACAATACGCCCCAGCTCTTCATAGTTGACCGCATCCCGGTATAATGTAGAGGCACTGACAGCACCAACCAGACTTCCATCTGCCCCAAATACTGGTGCACCCACGCACTCCGCATGCTCCTCCATCTCCCGCGCATCCAGCGCATAGCCCTGCCCGCGCACCTGTTCCAGCTCTTCCATAAGCCGCACCGGGTCGGTAATGGTGCGTTCTGTCTTTTTCACAAAATTCATACGCTTAAGAAGCTGCTGCTGAATATCCGGCTCACTGTAAGCTAAGATTGCCTTGCCGAGAGATGTACAATGCAATGGAATGCGGCTTCCCACCGACGCCGTGGTGATGATCGGATTTTCCGGCTCAAACTTGCAAATGTAAACGACCTCACAATCGGAGCGTACCCCAAAAAACACCGTCTTCCCGATTTCATGGGCAAACTGTTTTAATTCCGGCTCCATCACATTCATGATATTTAAATTGTTCGTGTAGTTGATGCCGATCCGGTATGCCGTAAGGCCAATGGTGTAGCGCTTCTTCTGTCCCCAGTCCGCATGGACCATGCCAAGCGCCTCCAGCGTCGTGACAATGTCGTATGCACTGGTCTTTGGAAGTTCCAGACGGTCGCACAGCTCGTCTAAGGAAGCACCCTCCGGCTTTTGGGAAATGATCTCCAGAATTTCTATTGTCCGCTGAGTCGTACGATTTAATTTCATGAATGCCCTCACCTTTCCTGCATCGAATTCTGCCCCCACCGGACCAATCAACGGATGCGCTGCTGGCGCCTCCCCGATATGCTATACAAAATTCTTACCTCTGATTTACATATAGCATCATTTTACTGAATATAAAAAAAGAAGTCAAGCTATTGACAGAATTGTGTCATGACACACGGTAGGCATTTTCTAAACTGAAAGTTCCGTACAGTACCGTTGTGGTCGCAGGAAAAAACCGCAGGTACCGGACCAACTACGGTCCTGCCCTGCGGTTTTTCCCACATTTTTGCATCAAGAATTAGTCTAAGTATAACAGAGCAGCTGCAACCGGTTATCGGCTGTAGCTGCTCTGTTTGTTTCTGTATTCAGACAATATAGTTCTTTACCGGATGAAAGGTGTTGCAATCCCGTTTTCCGGCTTCATTTTCTGAAGCCGGTTATTTCGACTGCATTTCAATCTGACACTGATGCTCTTTCGTCTTTTTATCATAATTCACAGCCACCAGCAGGATCTGCCCCGAAAACTGTGCGATGGAATCCGGATATTTTTTGTCTTTGATCTGCTGCATCGCAGTTTTGGCAGCTTTGTTCCATTTCAGTTCCACCACCAGCGCCGGATAACTCTCTGCGTATTGCGGCTTTGGAATAAATACAAAATCTGCAAATCCCCGCCCTGCAGGCATTTCCCGGATCGGCTTGAAATAATACTTCATGGCACTTAGGTATGCAATCATCAGCACGCTGCTCAAGGAATTTTCATCGTGATACTGAACGGAAGACACATACTCCATATGAATCTTTTCCATTTTTTCAGCCACCACATCTGCTTCCATATCCAGTGTTGCATCCAGCAATTCCCCGGATTCTCTCTGGAATGCAAGAAACTCGTCCCATTTCGTACTCTGCACGGCCGCAGTAAGTTCCTGGCGTATCTCTTCATTCGGAACAAAAGCGGTTTTGTCGTTCTGGTTGTATCCAAGATACCCCAGATGAATCAGATACGTAAGTACATCATCTTTGTTCGCAAAATTTATTGTGTCGTTTTGGAATGACTTTATATTGACCGGAACGGATGCTCCAGACAGCATCTCGATGATGTCCGTCTTTAAATGATCGAAATCCATATTGATCAATGGAACAACCACTTCATATGAGCTGGTATCAGACCAGTAGCTCTGAAACTGTTTCCATTTCATGACCTCAACAACCGCTTTGGGATTGTAAACCTGCGTATCCTTCAACAAATATCCGTCATACCAGCGTTTTACTTCATCAAAATCCACATGGTATTTCGCACAAAGCCCGGCTACCTCTGACTCGGTAAAACCTGTATAATCAGCGAAAATCTTCGCATCCAGCATTGTGAACTCATCAAAATTATTAAGTGCTGATTGCGTTCTCACCTTTTTGATTGGTAAAATCCCGGTAAGATACGCGAGCTGAATGTATTTGGTAGGCTCCGTTCCCTTAAAAAGTCCACGCAGAAAATTGATATATTCTTCCTGCACCTTTTTGTTGGTGGCCTCATCACGGATCAAAACATCCCATTCATCCATGATTACAATGAATTTTTTCCCTGTTGCCGTATTGATGCGGGACAATGCTTCCGGAAGTGATGTAATTGGTTCTGACAGTTCTTTCGGATAATATTCCCGAAGTTCCCTGATTGTCTGCTCCACCATGTATCTTAAAACATATTCCGCACCGCCAGCTGGTTCCATGCACCACTGGACATCCAAATGAATGACATCATACTGATTTAAATAGTTCCGGAAATCTGCACTTTTTCCAATTTCCAGGTTGGAAAACATCTCTGTAGAATCGCAGCCCTTGCTATAATAGGCCGTGAGCATGTCTGCTGTAATAGACTTTCCAAATCTGCGCGGACGGCTGTTGCAAATGAATTTGGAAGTGGTATCCATAACGTGGTTTGTATAGTTCAGCAAACCTGTTTTATCTACATATATTTCAGAGTTTAACGCAACCTGAAATGCAGCGTTTCCAGAATTCACAAACATTCCCATACCGGCACACATCCTTCCATTTTCTGATATTTTCGAACCACCTGATATCCAATCGAATTTGTATTTATTTTATCATTGCGATATGGAAATAGCAAGGCTGTCAACCCACTTTGCTACATCTGTATCGGATGCGCCAGAGCTGAAGCGTTCTCCATCCTGCCAGTCTCCACTTCCGTGGAAACCAGTTCTACATCGCGCAGGCTCTCATCATCATGCTCTTTGAAAACACGGCTGTTATTGTCACGCCAGTTTAAATCATCGTTGGTATACGGCTCTGCCGGAACGATTTCATAAAGATCTGCCCCTGCTTCCTCAGCTGCTGCTTTTGCAACACGCGCGGTATTTCCGCTGGCAGAATAGTAAACTGCTCGCGCTTGTCTGCTTTCCTGATGCTCCGCACCCTGCCAGAAGGCTCACGGATGCTGCTCCTGCCAATACGATAGAAATCCATTTTTTTAATCTCATCATTTCGTCTCTTTTTCTACATCAATCTACTACTTTTCTCATAAACCTTTTCTCCAAATGCTGCGGTTCCGTAGGAACCAAGCCAGGCCGCCATACGCGCTCCGGCTGAGCCGCCCCACAGCGAATCCCCTTCCGTATCCACCTGGAGTTCCCCAGCATGTTCGTGGATAAAGGCAATGGCTCTGCCAGATTCTCACAGGCGCTCTGTGCCCCGGGCCGGTAGATCAGCGCAAATGCGTTGTAGCCCCGTCTGGCAAGTTCCTGCATATGCGGAAAGCTGTCATGCATGGCTGCGACATAAACAAATCCGCCTCCGGAATTTGTAATCGCAAATTTTTCACCCGGATTGCCACGGAAAAAGAATAAGCCCGTATTGCGTTTTGCCGGGTCTGCCTGTTTTTCAGCATCCATGTAAATATCACAAAAGATCTGTTCGCCCTTTTCCGCGCGGTCTTTCATCTCATTCACAATCGAAACGGAGCGTTCTGGATACAGTACATACAACGATCCGGACTCCAGACACTCTTGTGTTCCTCCATATGGAAACAATGTTCCGGACAGACTCTGGTGCAGATCTCACAGCCAATGCATTTCTCCGTGATCCGGTAAAAATTCTAGAGCAAACCTTCCGGCATTTTATTTTTTCTGGATAAAAACTCCTGATGTGCCGCCCGGTCTGCCGCGGTTACCGGAGAAAGGAACCTGCGCTGATCCCGGATATCCTCCCGAATCTGTTTCAGATGCTCCCCGACATGTTTCTCCATTTCCTTCTGCTTATTCATATCGAAACTTGGAAGGAAATTGTCCAGCTTCCAGAGTACATTGATGTAAGCTGGCTGGATTCCGATGTTCTTTAACATCTGCTGCGCCAGTTCCGATGCACCTCCGTGCCGGTATCCATAAGTCAGGATCATATAAAAATACGGTGTCTCAAAGGTTGCCTGTTCCAGAAACTCTTTGACCAGCCTTGGCACCTTATGACCAAACATCGGACAGACAATGCCAATCTGCTCTGCACGGTATGTCTTTTGTTTATCGTGAACCGCCTGGGCAATACTGACCGGATGTTCACAAAGCTGTTTTGCTACATACAGGCTGTTTCCGGTCGCCGTAAAATAAAATACCACTCCCTATACCCCCCTAACGATTCCCTGCAGACCGACATAACTTCCGATGAACATCTTTTCAAAGGGCTGGAGCAGGATCATTACCAGCTGATCGTAACGCACCAAAAGCCGGAATCTGAGGCTTACATTTACAAAGAATAGGGAACCGAAAGCCTGATGTTTGCGCTTCCAAAAGACCACAAATATGCAAACAAAAAAAGCCTGTCCTTCTCCGACATGAACGGAGAAAACATGCTTTTAATGCCCGATATCAGCTTCTGGTCCTTTGTATTAGAAAAAATGCCGGATTCCCGCTTTCTGACCCAAAATGACCGCTATAATTTTCAGGAGCTGGTCCAGGCCTCCTCCCTGCCCTGCTTTGTAACCGATGTCTCCGAAAATTACCGGGTTACCGCAGAAAACCGGATCGCGATTCCGATTTCCGATAAAGAGGCAACCGCAACCTATTATCTGGTGTGCAAAAAGGAACGGAGGCAGGAATGGAAAGCATTATTTCGTGTGACAGAGTGAAGATAGCCAGCGCTGCAATCTGTCAGTCTGTAAGTAAGCGTCCATTATCATTCCATTCGCCATACATAATCCCCGCCTTGGTGTTATCTAAAAATTTTTGTAAGCGACTTTGGAACAGTTCTGGATGCTTTTTCTTAATCTGGATCGTATCAATTCTCACACGCTGATAGAGCGGCGGGAATTTTTGAAAATTCTCCCAAATTTCAGCGTCTATTTGCAATGCGTCTAAAATCATCTTGTCAATAACAAAACCATTTTCAGACATATCCGGAAAAACTGCTCTTCCAGCATCCGTCATACGCCCTAATCGCTCCATTCTCCGGCAATGTTCTTTATTTAATTCAGACCACAAACTGTTTTTTCTTCTGGGTGCTAATCTTTGTGCCGTTATTCCGTTATCCATTTTCTTCGTGGTGCTATCAATCCAGCCAAAACACATGGCTTCTTCGACTGCATCTATATACCAAAAAGTTCCATTATCTACTGGACGTCCACGCTTTACAACCACCCAGCATTCGGTTTCTTTGTTATAATTTTCCGAAAACCATTCTCGTAACTCATCACGATTTTGAGCTGGTAATAAATTCTTAAATTCCATTTTCTTTCTCCTCGCAATCGTTGATTTCACCAGTTTTCCAAGCTGGAAGTCACTTACTTCTTATCATTGAAAAGAATAATAAATGCACCCATCACAGCAACAGCAAGGATAACACCCCACTCTGGTGCATTGACCCAGTTTGCAAAGATGGCACTGCTCATAAACCCAACCATTATGGTTACAATCATTGCTAAAATTGCTTTTCCCATGCAATCACACTCCCTTGTCAACTATCGATTTTCTGATTTATAATACTATGATTTTGCATCTTCTGATGAGCCTTCCTTTAAATTCTCTATAGATTTAAGAATAAATGCGCCCATTGTTGCAATTGCAAAAATCGAACCTAGTTGAGGCCAAAGCATGGTTTCACAAATCACAGAACTGAGCCAGCCTACAAAAATTGTGATTACAAACGCCCTTATACTACTCATTTTTCTCCTGTCTCCTATTATTTCCGGAATCTCTTATTATGACTCATAGTGTGATTCTATTGTTTGTAAATACATTTACGAATCACCTCTTCCATTTCGCTGTACTCACACAGAAAAGATTTTTGGCTGGCTGATAGCATTTCGTATCTGACATTTTATACCTCGTTTAATATTTTCTCCCGTGCTTGTTCAAAACTGATATTTCCATGCTGAATCTCCTGCATTAACTGTATGTCATTCTCGTCTAAATGTAATCCTTCAAGTTTTAATGTTGCAGCTACCTCATTGATTTTTTCCGCATTCGTATAGGAGGATTTTGTCAGCTTAACAGAAAACGGAATTCCTTCTTGAATAATTAACTAGTTCAAAGCCATATTGATATACGTAGACATATTCAATCCAAGTTTATCCAAAATATTTGCTGCGTTTTCTTTGATCCGCTCCGATGTGCGAGCCTGTACAATTCCCATTGGTTCCATAAATGATACCTCCTCATCGATTATATATAATATATGACACCATGCATACATAGTCAATATTTTATAATACGTGAATCACGATTATAAAACAGAGTCTTATTTTTTCGTCTGCTGAAATAAGACAAAAGCCGTGGAAGCTACCGAAAGGCAGCTTTCACGGCTCTATTACGTTAACAATATTACTATTTTTACAGGCGTACGATCATTGCCTCGCGTCCTGCGCCGGTTCCGATGAATTTTACCGGAACTTTGATATAATCCTCGATGAAGTTGATGTATGCCTTTGCATTCTCCGGAAGCTCCTCGAAGGTCTTGCAGCCAGAGATGTCACCGAAGTTACCATCGAACTCTTTGTATACCGGCTTGCTGTTCTCTAAGAACTTTAAGTTGGTGGAGAAATCCTCGGTCTGTACCCCGTTGCAGTCATAAGCAACGCAGACTTTGATCTTGTCGAACTTACCGATGGTGTCTAAGTGGTTTACGGAGATTCCGGTCAGACCATTCAGACGCTTTGCATATTTTAAGGTTACCAGATCCAGCCAGCCACAGCGACGCGGTCTGCCGCTTACGGTACCGTACTCATGACCAAGGTCACGGATCTTATCACCGGTCTCATCGAGCAGCTCGGTTACGAACGGACCCTCGCCGACACGGCTGGAGTAAGCCTTGATGATACCGTATACATTTCCGATATCGGATGCGCTTAAACCGGTTCCGGTAATGATGCCGCCGATGGTCGGGTTGGAGGAGGTTACATACGGATAGGAACCGAAGTCGATGTCAAGTAAAGTTGCCTGAGCGCCCTCTACGATCACCTTTTTGTCCTCTTCCAGTGCTTTGTGCAGATAGGTTACGGTGTCGCATACGAACGGCTTTAACTGCTCTGCGTACTCGGTATAGGTCTTATATACATCCTCGAAATTCAGTTTTTCATCGATGGTGGTGTCTTCCGGATCATAGAACTTTAAGAGTGCTTTTCTGGATTCTACCAGCTCTTCCAGATGGCTCTTGAAGTTGTCTGCATACAGATCCTCAACTCTTAAGCCTGCGCGCTCGTATTTGTCACAATAGGTCGGTCCGATACCTCTGCAGGTGGTACCGATCTTGGAAGCCTTTCTTGCTTTCTCCAGTGCGCGGTCTAACATCGGATGGTACGGCAGGATCACATGGGTCTTGTCACTGATTTTTAAATGGTTGTCGATATCGTATCCGTGTGCTTTTAAGTTTTCGATCTCACCTAACAGCACCTGCGGGTTCATAACAACGCCGTTGCCGATTACGCCAATGGTATGACCGGACAGGATTCCGGACGGAATCAGACGCATTGCGTATTTCACTCCGTTTGCTTCGATCGTATGGCCTGCGTTATCACCACCGGTTGCGCGGACAGCGATATCTGCATTCGTTGCAAGATAATCGATTACTTTTCCCTTACCTTCATCGCCATAAAAACATCCAATAACTACATCTACCTTTGACATAATTCGTCTCCTTTGTTGTGCTTAACGTGACAGTACGGACTTCGCGCATTTTTGCCCACGCGCTGCACATCGAAAACCAATGTGTCCTGGCACCGCCACTTGCTATTCCTAATATTCTCATGCGGAATCAGCCGACTCCGCAAACATTAACAGTATATAAGATTCTTACTTTAAAATCAATACGCAAACACAAAAAGGCAGACAGATTTTCTAATCTGCCTGCCTCTTGTTATTAATGTAAATTATAGATATTAATTACTGTATTTTATCAGTTTTGCCATTTTCTGACACGTTCCACACATTGGAAACAAGACTCAGAAAATAGCTTCCGTTTCATAAAACATTCTTTTACACATTGATCTCTGCGGTCATACCAAGGTCTTCCTTGTTTGCCTCCAGGATCGGATTGACTACTTCGCCTAAGAATTCGTCTACCTGCTGCGGTGCACGTCCTACATAGCGGGACGGCTCCATGCATGCCTTTAAGTCTTCTAAGGAAAGTCCAAATGCCGGATCTGCCGCAATGAGCTCTAACAGGTTGTTGTCCAGACCTTTTTCCTTGACATTTCTGCCTGCTTCCATGGAAAGCTGGCGGATGCGCTCATGCAGCTCCTGACGGTCGCCGCCTGCCTTTACTGCATCCATCATGATGTTCTCGGTTGCCATGAACGGAAGCTCTGCCATAAAATGCTTCTCAATCACCTTCGGATATACAACCAGGCCGTCTACAACATTTAAGTACAGATCCAGGATACCGTCGATGGCCAGGAAGCCTTCCGGAATGCTTAAACGCTTGTTTGCAGAGTCATCTAAGGTACGCTCGAACCACTGGGTGGAAGCAACCATCATCGGGTTCATGACATCACTCATTACATAGTTGGAAAGAGATGCGATACGCTCGCTGCGCATCGGGTTTCTCTTGTATGCCATTGCGGAGGAACCAATCTGGTTCTTCTCAAACGGCTCTTCCACTTCTTTTAAGTGCTGCAGCAGACGAATGTCATTGCTGAACTTGTGGGCGCTCTGCGCGATTCCTGCAAGAACATTCAGGACACGGGTATCTACCTTACGGGAGTAGGTCTGGCCGGAAACCGGATAACATGCAGAAAAGCCCATCTTCTCGGCGATCATCTGGTCTGCCTTGCGGCATTTCTCATGGTCTCCCTCAAAGAGTTCCAGGAAACTTGCCTGGGTACCGGTGGTTCCCTTGGAGCCAAGAAGCTTCATGGTAGAAAGGACATGATCCAGATCCTCTAAATCCAGGCAAAGCTCATTGAGCCAAAGCGTTGCTCTCTTACCAACGGTAGTCGGCTGTGCAGGCTGGAAATGGGTAAATGCCAGGGTCGGCTGGTTTTTGTACTTGCCTGCGAATTTTGCCAGCTCTGCCATCACGTTGATGAGTTTTTTACGAACCAGCTTTAAGCCCTCGGTCATGATGATGAGGTCCGTGTTATCACCTACATAGCAGGAGGTTGCACCCAGATGGATGATTCCTTTTGCCTTCGGACACTGCTGGCCGTAAGCGTATACATGGGACATGACATCGTGGCGCACCAGACGCTCACGCTCTTTTGCGACTTCATAGTTGATATCCTCGGCATGTGCCTTTAACTCGTCGATCTGCTCCTGGGTGATCGGCAGGCCTAATTCTTTCTCAGTCTCAGCCAGTGCGATCCATAATTTTCTCCAGGTTTTGAATTTCTTGTCCGGGGAGAAGATGTACTGCATCTCCTTGCTTGCGTAACGCTCGGACAACGGGCTTTGGTATCTGTCGTTCATAAGAACCCTCCAATATTTTGATTGATTATTTGGTATCTTCGCCGCGGATGCATTTTTCGACACTTGTTTCGTATATTCGCCGCAAATGCTTTCCTTTGGCGCTTACTTCGTATATTCGCCGCGGATATCCTCCTTCGGCGGTTCCAGCGGATAGTTTCCGCTAAAGCATGCCGTGCAGATCGGCAGGCCTTCTGCCAGCTCCGGCAAACGCTCCATCTTTAAGTAAGACAGCGAATCTGCCCCGATGATCTGGCGGATTTCTTCTACCGTGCGTCCGCTTGCAATGAGCTGGTCTTCGGATGGGATATCCGTTCCGAAATAGCACGGATGTAAAAATGGCGGCGCACTAACCTTCACATGCACTTCCTTCGCACCTGCATCGCGCAGCATCTTCACAATGAGGTGGCTGGTCGTACCGCGGACGATGGAATCGTCAATCATGATGACGCGTTTTCCTGCGACTGCCTCTTTCAACACATTCAATTTTACTTTTACCGCAGAAACACGGCTGCTCTGTTTCGGCTTGATGAAGGTACGTCCCACATAAGAGTTCTTCACAAACGCCGTTCCGTATGGGATTCCAGACTGCATCGAATAGCCAAGTGCTGCAGCATTACCGGATTCCGGCACACCGACCACGAGATCGGCATCGACCGGGGAATCGATCGCCAGACAGCGGCCTGCGTGAATGCGGGAATGATAAACGCTCACACCGTCAAACACACTATCCGGTCTTGCAAAGTAAATATATTCAAAGACACATCTTGCCTGTTTCTTCGAATCCGGCAGGCACATGCTCTTATCGGAGTTGATTCCGTCCTTGGTGATCGTTACGATCTCACCCGGCTCCACATCGCGGACAAATTCCGCGTCAATCGTTGCCAGGGCGCAGCTCTCGGATGCCAGGATATAGGCATTTTCCTTTTTGCCGATACAAAGAGGCTTAAAGCCAAATGGATCTCTCGCACCGATCATCTTGCGCGGGCTCATGATGACCAGAGAATACGCACCCTTGATCTTCTTCATGGCATTTGCCACCGCCGCTTCAACGGTTGCCGTGCGCACACGCTCACGTGCGATATGGTACGCAATGACCTCTGAGTCAATGGTGGTCTGGAAGATTGCACCGCTGTATTCCAGCTCTCTGCGCAGCTCCGGCGCATTGACCAGGTTTCCGTTGTGGGCCAGAGCCAGAGTACCCTTCACATAATTGAGTACCAGAGGCTGCGCGTTCTCTCTTGTGCTGCTTCCCGCAGTCGAGTAACGCACATGTCCCACACCAATGTTTCCATGTAAACCCTCTAAGATGTCCGGTGTGAACACCTCGTTGCAAAGCCCCATCCCCTTATACGCATTTACCTTCCCCTTCGGTCCTTCTGTGTCGCTGACCGCAATACCGCAGCTTTCCTGCCCCCGGTGCTGCAATGCGAACAGTCCGTAATAAATCTCGGATGCCACATCATTGCCGTCAAAATCGTACATTCCGAATACACCGCACTCCTCGTGCAGCTCATCTGGATTCAGCAAGCGTTTCTCTTCCATCGGCTTTCTTCCTCTCTTGATGTATTTATAAGTAATATAAATAAAAGAAGTTAATTTCAGAAGAAATTATAATACGCAGGTATCTGAATTGCAATATATTTTTTCATGTTCCTGTTACAATCCATTCCTGTTACTGTTCACGCACTGCACAAACAGCAGCTGCCGCTTTTTTATTGTCGGATAAAATCCTTCCTGTGGTAAAACTGGACTTCTAAATTTTTTGTATCCAGCCGGATTCCGTAAATATCCTGTTCCGGCTCACCACTCACAGCATTGCCCGGAGCAATTGCCTCTTTGGAAATAAGCTCCACTTCACAGATTTCTTTCCTGTGTACCAGAGAAAGCTCCGGGCGCTTTTCCTGCCAGAATAATGCCGTTCCTGCTGCAATTTCCAGACAGATCGCAGCCACCAGAATTCTGCGGATACACCTTGTGTGTCTGGAACGCTGATAATTCCATGCCAGCCGCCGGATGCACTGTTTTCTCCAGCTGCGGCATGACCGATTCCATGTTCTGATCAAAAGTCCTCCTATGTACATGAAAAACGAATAACATCGCTTTTGAAAAGCGATGTTATTCTAAAAAACAAGAAAAACCAAATAACTTTCTTACTGCACAACGCGCTCCACATCATCCACGAGTCCGTCCACCACGCCAGTGCTCTCCTGGCCTCCGGTGCGGTTTCCGTTGATTCCGGCATTTCCGGTGGTACCTCCGGTTCCACTCGTGCCATTTCCGGCTCCGCCGTTTTCACCGGCCATTCCGCTTTCCATGTTATTTGTGTCGTTTTTCCCGGCAGCGGTGCCCCGGCCGTTTCCGTTCTGGCCATTCGGTGCTCCCTGGCTTGCAGTCGTTGCCTCATCTGCCATGTTGTTTCCATTCTGGTTGCTGCATCCCGCTAAAAGACAAACAGTCATGGCGAAGATCAGCACACATGCAGTCATTCTGATTTTTTTCATCATCGTATTCTCCTTTCTTTCCTAATGAATTCCCGAAGTGAAAAAGAGTGCGCATCCAGGCGGAGCGTTTTTGTTTCATAGACTGTACTTTTCCACGAAACAACCTATTTCAGGAATACATCCTGCTGTTAGTATGAGAAAGAAGAAACGATTTTATCAAAATCAGAACTTCCATTTTTATCTTTTTATAAAATTAACCGATCACATCCTGCATGTCGTACAGTCCCGGCTCTTTGCCTGCCAGAAACAGTGCTGCCTGCAGTGCACCTTTTCCGAAAATTGCCTTGGAATAAGCGGTGTGGCTGAAGGTAATGACCTCATCCGTTCCGGCAAAGATCACATCGTGGTCACCTACAATAGTACCGCCGCGCACGGAAGAGATACCGATCTCTTTCTCGTCACGTCTTACGCGCTCCTGGCTGCGGTCATATTTGTAATGGTACTGGTTGGCCATCGCCTCGTTGATGGAATCTGCCAGAGCCAGTGCAGTGCCGCTCGGCGCATCCAGTTTTTTGTTGTGGTGCTTCTCGACAATCTCAATGTCAAAGCCTGCATTCGCCAGCACCTTTGCCGCATCCTGGACCAGCTTCATGAGGGTATTGATGCCAAGGGACATATTCGCAGAGCGCAGGATCGCAGTCTGTTTGCTGCTCTCTTTTACTTTTTCGATCTGCTCTGCAGAAAGTCCGGTCGTGCAGAGTACCAGAGGCATCTTGTGTGCCACGCAGTAATCCAGCAGATGGTCCACTGCCTTTGCAGAAGCAAAATCGACGATCACATCTGCCTCAACGTTACATTCCTCTAAAGATGCAAACACCGGATAATCACTTAAAACTACCGGATTGACATCGATTCCGGCTACGATCTCAATGCCATCCATCTCCTTTGCCAGACCGGTAATGGTGCGTCCCATCGCACCATTGCAGCCGTGCATGATCATTTTTACCATTTTATAAGTCCTCCTGTGCAGGTCCTGTTCTTTCGTTTGTGGTTCTATTTGCACGTTTCCAGGCAGCTGCATTCCATGACACAGGCAGCTGTCTTTTTGATTCTTTGCAAATGCTGCGTACATTCCCGTTTTACAGGATTCCATACTCCTGCATTGCCTTTTTCAAACGTTCCTGGTTCTGCGGCTCCATCTCGGTAAGCGGCAGTCTTAACGGACCAGCCTCTTTGCCCATCAGATTTAAGGCAGCCTTAACCGGGATCGGGTTTACTTCACAGAACAGTGCGTTGATCACCGGAATGGCGTCTAACTGCATCTGGCAGCTCTTCTGGATATCGCCCTTGAAGAAGTTCTCGCAGATCTCGTGGGTCTGTCTCGGAGCAACGTTGGACAGAACGGAGATAACGCCCTTGCCGCCCATAGCCAGAAGCGGAACAATCTGGTCGTCGTTGCCAGAATACAGATCTACGCAACCGTTTGCCAGGTGCATGATCTCTGCGATCGCGGAGAAGTTGCCGCTTGCTTCCTTCACGCCAACAATGTTTTTCACATCGCGGCAAAGCTTTACGATGGTCTCCGGTTTCATGGTAAGACCGGTACGGGTCGGCACATGATATAAAAGACACGGAATGTTTACAGACTCTGCGATCGCGGTGTAGTGTGCGATCAGACCATTCTGGGTTGCCTTATTGTAATAAGGAGTTACTAACAACAGTCCGTCTGCTCCAGCCTTCTCAGCCTCCTTGGAAAGGTGAATTGCCTCTCTGGTACAGTTGGAACCGGTTCCTGCGATAACCGGGATACGCTTGTTTACCACCTTGCAGGTGAAACGGATCACATCCAGATGCTCCTCGTGATTCATGGTTGCAGACTCACCGGTGGTGCCGCATGCGATGATCGCATCGGTACCGCCTGCGATCTGCTCCTCCAAAAGCTCAGCAAGCTTATCATAATTTACCTCTCCAGATTCTGTAAACGGGGTTACCAATGCAACACCAGCGCCCTCAAAAATAGCCATGTTCTTTTCCTCCTCATATGTTTATGTATTGCAGGCGTCAATCAACGGATACGCCACCGCACTGTTCCGACATGCAATGTAAAAAAGAATGTGCCTTGGCACATTCTCGCGCCGAGGCGCGATTGCTTTGGCAACCATCTACCTTTGCGCCGAGCGCGCATCCCTGCGGAGCACTTTTTTGTTTCATAGGACGCACTTTCCTATGAAATAAAAAAGGGACTGACAAATTCCGGTCAGCCCTCTTAAAGTCGCTTTTGTGCTTTTTGCTTTAAGTAGCTCTCCATCCGGTTGGATGACAGTTACAGGATTCTTCACCCTGTCCCCAGATAAATGACTTCCAGACCGTCCTCTATCTTCGGCGCCCGCCCTTTCAAAGAATCCTCTTCTGCTTCTGGTGCATCCGATTCTTTACTCATGCTTCGCGCAACCTCTACTTGCCTGTTTATGTATAATACTAGCATTAACCATTTTAATTGTCAACTTAAACCTATCTGGAACAGGTGGAACAATCTACATATTCCACTTTATCTGCGATCCGGCGGATGCCTTCCGGCAGTACCTTTCCGGTCACAATGACCTGGACCTGGTCACGGCAGTTTAAAATGCCCTCCAGTTCCTCTTCCGTTACGATATTCTGGTCAACCAGCCCAAGGGCTTCATCGAGAACCAGAAGATCACACTCCTCTGTGGTCAGTACCTTCTTTGCATAATTTAATCCATTGCGGATATTGACTTGCTCATCTTTCTTTTCAGAATCACTTAACTCTGCAAAGTAGCGGTCTGATTTTTCGAAGCGGAATATCTTCAGTTCCGGCTCCATTCGCTTTAATACGTCCAGATTTCCTGTTTTCTCACTGCCTTTTAAAAACTGGATCACGATCACGGTTTTCTGCTCTGTGAGCGCCTGGAGCGCTCTGCCAAGGGCCATCGCTGTCTTTCCTGAGCTGTCTTTGCCGCAGATGACCTCTAGTCTTCCTGTACTCATCGCTTTTGCACCTCTGTTTTTCTTAGCATCGTTTATACAAGCGTGCTAATCGTAACACATTCCCATGTGATTTGCAAGTTAATCTGTTAAGACTGCGGCTATTCTTATTGCGGTTCACATACATAAATCCGCCAGCACAGCCGCGCTGATGCTTCGCATCCTCACACTTCCTCTTCCGGATCCCCGCATTCCAGCTTGCTGATGGAAACCTCGTAAGCCACCCGCTTCTCGCACTCAGTCTCGCTGAGTTTTTTGGTGTACTCCCGGCTCTGCACACGGCCCCATACGCGCACTCTGGTTCCCACCTCGAAGCCAGAAGCAAACCGCGCATTTCTGCCCCAGGCAATGCACGGGATATAGTCTGACTTGCCGTAAGGGCGGTTGACTGCCAAAAGCAGATCTGCAATCTCCCTTCCAAGCGGCGTTTTCCGGTAAACCGGTGCCTTACAGATGTAACCATCCAGAAAGATCTGGTTCGTCTTGGTATAATCCGTAAATTTCTCCATAAAATGGATTTCCCGTACAAACACCGACAGTACCAGACGGTTTTTTATTCCTTCATGGCGGTAATAGGAACGGAACTGGCCAATGCCCTCCACCGTGCAGCCAATATAATCTTCCTTGACATCCAAAAGGCGCTCTGAGATCATGAGCGGGATGATATCGGCCTGCTCGCTTAAACGGCTCACTGCCACGTTCACAAGATAAAAGCCCTCTCCAAATACTTCGTGGCTGAAGGTAAACCCGGAAATGATTTCTCCGATCACACTCACCTTATTGTTTTCGATCACTTTTTCTGACATAGTATTTTCTCTCCTCTTCCCATTTCTTTTAGCTCTCAGCTATTATCATATTTACGGAAAAATGAGAAAAAATATTCAGGTTTTCGCTCGACAAATGGCGGCAAAATGTTACATTTTCCATGCAAAAGGCAAAAAAGCAGCAGATTTTATAATGTTTTGCTGTCTCCAACTAACGTTCCCGAAAAGCAGCGAAAGCAAATCGTCCTACAAGACAGGCTGAAACCGCCGCCGAGATCCACTCACTGATCCAGAATCCGTGCCAGACTCCCACTGGTCCCATGATCCGGTTTAAGATCCAGGCAGCCGGCAGGATCACCACCAGATAACGGCACAGGGAAATGATGAGGGAAGACATGCCCATTCCCAATCCCTCAAACGCGCCGCTTGCGGTCACAGAAACCGAAGAAATTAAAAATCCCAGGCAGATTAGGCGTAACGCCTGTGTGCCCGCTGCCACGGTTTCCGGGTTTGTGGTGAACAGCTGCATAAGCTGTTTTGCAAACAGAAGACAGCCAAACATTCCAACCGCCATAATGACCACGCACATCATCAGGGTCAGTTCAAACAGCCTGCGCACCCGCTTCATTTCTTTTGCCCCATAGTTGTATCCGATCAGCGGACGCAGTCCCTGTACAATGCCGCTGGCCGGAAGATACAGGAAGGTCTGAAGCTTATAATAGATTCCAAGCACCAGCACATAACTGCCGGAAGCTGCAGCAAGAATGCCGTTTAATGCGGTGATCAGAAAGGAAGGCAGCGCTATGTTTAAGATAGCCGGAATGCCGATCTCATACAGCTTCTTTAAGATTTCTCCATTTGGCTGCAGGTCCTGTCTGGTAAATTTGACCGGGAACGGTTTTCCCACATACATCAGCAGATATACTGCCAGGGAAACCACCTGGCCGATCCCCGTTGCGATCGCCGCCCCGGTAATCCCCATTGCCGGAAAAATGCCGATTCCAAAGATCATCAGAGGGTCCAGGATAATGTTAGCGATACAGCCGCAAAGCAGGCTTGTCATGGCAACTTTCATGCGCCCTACCGCCTGAAAAAGCTTCTCAAAAAATAATCCCACCATGATCACCGGTGCAAACGAAAAAGCAATGGAAGCATAGCGGATTGCCAGCGCCTTTACGTCTTCATCACCCGTAAACATATTTAAAAAATGCGGCATGACCAGAAGGGAAAGCACCGCCAGAACGACACCGTGGACCAGGCAGCAGAAAAGCCCCTGCCCCGCTGCATTTCCGGCTTTTTTCTTATTTCCGGCACCCAGATACAGCGATACCAGTGCATTGATGCCCACGCCAAAGCCAATGGCAGCAGCACTGATAAAGTTCTGCACCGGATAGACCAGGGAAAGGGCCGTCATGGCGTTTTCACTGATCTTTGCCACAAAAAAGCTGTCGATAATGTTGTAAAGGGAATTGACCAGCATAGACACTACCATCGGCAAGGCCATCGACAACAGCAGTGGGAATACCGATTTTTCTTTCATAAATGTATCTGTCATAGTAAACTCCTTTCGAAATTATAAGAGTACGCGCCACTGGCGCCTCCTCGATATACAATGCAAAAAAACGCCACACAGCATCCTCCCGTACGGGAAGGAGCTGTGTGGCGAAAATAGCTTGGCTTTACTAGAAAAGTCCACACCAGGTTTTAGGGAATCTGGCAATATTTATTTTTTAAAGGATGCTCTCTTACGCATGGTCGGATCCAGGATCTTCTTGCGGATACGCAGGTTCTCCGGGGTTACCTCAAGAAGCTCGTCGGTATCGATGAACTCCAGGCACTGCTCCAGGCTCATGATCTTCTTCGGAACCAGCTTCAATGCCTCATCAGCACTGGAGGAACGGGTGTTGGTCAGCTTCTTGGTCTTGCAGACATTGACCTCGATATCCTCGGTCTTCGGGTTCTGGCCGATGACCATACCGGAGTAAACCTTCTCGCCCGGTCCTACAAAGAGGATACCGCGCTCCTGGGCGTTGAACAGGCCGTAGGTGATGGTCTCACCGCTCTCGTAAGCGATCAGGGAACCGGTCTTACGGTAGCTTAACTCACCCTTGAACGGGCCGTAACCATCGAAAATGGTGTTGATGATACCGTTACCCTTGGTATCGGTCATGAACTCACCACGATAGCCGATCAGGCCTCTTGCCGGGATGGAGAACTCCAGACGGGTATATCCGCCGTTTGCCGGGCTCATGCCCTGCAGCTCACCCTTTCTGGAGGTCAGCTTCTGGATTACCGCACCGGTAAACTCCTCCGGAACGTCGATGTAAGCTAACTCCATCGGCTCTAACTTCTGGTTGCGCTCGTTGTATTTGTAAAGAACCTCAGCCTTGCTGACTGCGAACTCAAAGCCCTCACGGCGCATATTCTCGATCAGGACAGACAGATGCAGCTCACCACGTCCGGAAACCTTAAAGCAATCCGGGGACTCGGTCTCTTCTACACGCAGGCTGACATCGGTGTTCAGTTCGCGGAACAGACGCTCTCTTAAATGACGGGAGGTAACGAACTTACCCTCCTGGCCTGCAAGCGGGCTGTCATTTACCATGAAGTTCATGGCGATCGTCGGCTCAGAAATCTTCTGGAACGGAATGGATTCCGGATTCTCCGGGGAACAGATAGTATCACCAATGTGAAGGTCTGCGATACCGGATACTGCAACGATATCACCGATGGTTGCCTCCTGAACCTCTACACGCTTTAAGCCGTCGAACTGGTACAGCTTACCAATCTTCACGCGGCGCATCTTGTCCGGATCGTGATGGTTTACGATCACGCAGTCCTGGTTTACCTTGATGCTTCCGTTGTCGATTTTGCCGACACCGATACGGCCAACAAACTCGTTGTAGTCAATGGTGCTGATGAGCATCTGGGTATCTGCATCCGGGTCTCCCTCCGGAGCCGGGATGTAGTTTACGATGGTCTCAAACAGCGGGCTCATATCTACTTCCGGATCGTCCAGCTCTTTCTTTGCAAAACCTGCACGGGCAGATGCAAATACGAACGGGCAGTCTAACTGCTCGTCGGATGCGTCCAGATCCATAAACAGCTCTAATACCTCATCGATCACCTCGGTCGGTCTTGCTTCCGGACGGTCGATCTTGTTGATGCAGACGATAACAGACAGGTTCAGATCCAGTGCCTTCTGCAGCACGAATTTGGTCTGCGGCATCGGTCCCTCGTATGCGTCTACAACCAGGATAACACCGTTTACCATCTTCAGTACACGCTCAACCTCGCCGCCGAAGTCTGCATGTCCTGGGGTGTCGATGATGTTGATCTTCTTATCTTTATAAAATACTGCTGTGTTCTTGGAAAGAATGGTGATTCCACGCTCACGCTCAATATCGTTGGAGTCCATGACACGCTCTGCCACTTCCTGGTTTGCACGGAAAACGCCGCTCTGCTTTAACAGCTCATCTACCAGAGTGGTTTTACCATGGTCAACGTGGGCAATGATCGCGATGTTACGGATGTCTTCTCTCTTCATTTTCATAGTCGTAATAATCCTCTTTCTCTTTAAAAAAACTAAGGACTTGTTGCCAGGTCCTTAGTTTCACGTCATTCATCACAAGTTATTAATATAGCATTCTGGTGAACGGAATGCAAGCGTTTTTTCCTCAATTGCAGGGCTTTTTCTGTTTAAATTTTAAAACAGGACCAGTTCCCCGTCTGCAAAGCCATAATAGCATTCCTTTTCCCGGGTAATCACAGCTTTGCCGCCAGTCTTTTCGGTGATCTGGGCAACCAGGGAACCCTCTTTTTCGATCGGCACCATGCAGACAACATCCACTGCATCGGTGTACTGGGTATCCAGAACCGGGATCTCCATCTGCGCATTGATGTACTGGATCTTGCCAATGCCATTGTAATCGGTATGGATCTTCAATTCCACACCCGGACATTTCTCCACGATCACGCTGTTTTTGAGTCCCTCCTGCACTGCGCCGGAATATGCACGCACCAGTCCGCCGGTTCCAAGCAGGGTTCCGCCAAAATAACGGGTCACCACGACACAGATGTTTTTCACTTCTGCACCCAAAAGCACATCCAGCATTGGGCGTCCTGCCGTCTGGGCCGGCTCCCCATCGTCACTGCAGCGCTGCACCTGGCCGCGCTCCCCGATCACATAAGCCGAGCAGTTATGCCGGGCATCCCAGTATTTCTTTTTCATCTCATCGATAAAAACGACGGCATCTTCTTCGCTCTCTACCGGTCTTGTGGTAGCAATGAAGCGGGATTTTTTCTCGGTTAATTCCCCTTCGCCGCCCTCATAAAGAATTTTATATCGTTCCATCATGGGTATACTACTTCCTATCATCCTGTTTCTTTTACGATTCGCTTCTCTCGTTCCCTATCATACCAGTAAAGAAGACTTCTGGCAAGAAGCAACATGACTGCCCATGTGTTTCGCAGACACCAACGGATTTTGCCGAAGCTTCGCACGGTTGAATTATCAGAATCATTTTGGTATAATGATAGACGGATTTTTATGTTGTTCACGCATGATACAAACAACATTTTATCCCTCATCAGCAGCTGTCAGACCTCTTTACAGCTGCCAGTACACATCCTGAAAAGGAGGATTCCGAATGAATTATGGAAAAAACGCTACAGAAAAGCGTTTGCAGGCTGCCGAGTCGCGGGGCCGGAAATACCGCTCCCGTATTTTTCTCACCTTTGCAAAAACCTGCTGCGTACTCTGTCTGTTCTGCGTTCTGGTCATATCCAGTATTGGCATCGGCATTGTCATGGGTATCATCGACAATTCCCCGGAGCTGAATGTGGACAGTATCGTACCCATCGGCTATGCCACTACCGTTTATGACAGTGCCGGTAACTTAACCGACACGCTGGTAACTGCAGGCTCCAACCGGGAAGAAGCCACCTACGACGAACTTCCCCAGGACCTGATCAATGCCTTCGTTGCCATTGAGGATTCCCGTTTCTGGACCCACAACGGCATCGACCTGCGTTCCATCTCCCGTGCCGCAGTCGGCGTGCTGACCGGCGAGAACCGCGGAGGCGGAAGTACCATTACCCAACAGCTCATCAAAAACAATATGTTCAACGGCGGCATGGAAACCAGCTTCGGTGCCAAGCTCGAGCGAAAGCTCCAGGAGCAGTACCTGGCACTCCAGCTGACAAAATCCATGGACCGCAAGCTGATCTTAACCAACTATTTAAACACCATCAACCTGGGCAATAATGCCCTTGGTGTCAAGGTTGCAGCCCGGCGCTATTTTAATAAGGATGTTTCCGACTTAACACTCTCGGAATGCACCGTCATTGCCGGCATCACCCAGAATCCGTCCCGCCTAAACCCGATCAGCGGGCAGGAGGCCAACGCCGAAAAACGGAAGGTGATCCTGCAGTATATGTTTGAACAGGGCTATATCACCAAGGCCCAGCAGGAGGAAGCCCTGGCAGACGATGTCTATGCCCGCATCCAGATGGTCGACACCGTTTCCAAAGAAAGCTCCACTCCATACAGCTACTTTACCGATGAGCTGACCCAGCAGGTAAAGGATACACTAATGGAAAAGCTCGGCTACACCGAGACCCAGGCACACAACCTGCTCTACAGCGGCGGTCTTCAGATCTACACCACCCAGGACCCTGCGATCCAGGCCATTGTAGACGAAGAGGTCAATGACCCTGCAAACTACTCTGCTGCCCGCTACAGCGTGGAATACCGTCTCTCTGTAACCCATGCCGACGGCACCACGGAGCACTTTTCAGAGAAGAATTTAAAATCCTGGCACGCTTCCACTCTAAACCCGGGATGGGACGGTCTCTACAACAGCGAGGCGGAAGCAGACGCAGATATGGAGGCCTATAAAGCAGCCATCCTGCAGGAAGGGGATACCGTAATCGGCGAACGCTCCAGCAAGGTACTGGAACCTCAGGTTTCCTTCGTCATCATGGACCAGAAAACCGGACAGGTGAAAGCGATCAGCGGCGGACGCGGCACCAAGACAGCCAGCCTGACCTTAAACCGCGCTACCGACACGACCAGACAGCCTGGTTCTACCTTTAAGGTCATTACTGCATTCGCCCCGGCCCTGGACACCTGTGGGGCTACACTTGGAAGCGTTTACTACGATGCTCCATTCACTGTGGGGACAAAAACCTTTAAAAACTGGTACAAGCAGGGTTATCTTGGCTACTCCAGCATCCGCGACGGTATCATCTATTCCATGAACATTGTTGCCGTGCGCACCATGATGGAAACCGTAAGCCCACAGCTCGGTGTGGAATACGCCAAGAACTTCGGCATCACCACCCTGACGGACACCGACATGAACGCAGCAACAGCCCTTGGCGGTATCACCAACGGTGTCACCAACCTAGAGCTGACCTCCGCCTTTGCCTCCATCGCAAACGGGGGACTTTATACCAAGCCGGTCTTCTTCACGAAGATCCTGGACCACGATGGAAAGCTTCTGATCGATAATGAGCCAGAAACCCACCGCGTTTTAAAGGATTCCACTGCATTCTTACTGACGGATGCCATGGAGGATTCCATGCAGCCTAACCACATTTTCGCAAGCTCCGGTGTCAGCGTCAGCTCCACCAGTACCCGCGCCGCACTGCCAAACATGTCTGCTGCCGGTAAGAGTGGTACGACCAGCAACAACAACGATATCTGGTTTATCGGCTATACACCTTATTACACTGCCGGTGTGTGGGGCGGCTGCGATGAGAACCAGAAGCTGACCGCACAGAACGGCGGAACCTCCTTCCACAAGGATATCTGGCGCAAGATCATGACCCGTGTCCACGAGGGATTGAGTGACCCGGGCTTCACCGTTCCGGACAGCATCGAAACCGCAGAGATCTGCCGTAAATCCGGCAAGCTGGCCATTCCGGGTGTCTGCTCCCACGACCCGCGTGGTGACGCTGTCTACACGGAATACTTTGCCAAGGGAACCGTACCGACAGAGATGTGCAACACCCATGTGCTCACAACCGTCTGCAGCGTAACCGGACTCCTTCCGGGCCCGAACTGCCCGAAGACCTCCCATGTGCGTATTGCCCTGCCAGCTGACGAGGAAGGCGAGACCGACGATTCCAAATACGCAATGCCAACCAAACGCTGCTCCGGCCACACAAGCGTTACCATCGATCCGTCCTATCTGGGACCGGACGATGCAGGCACCACCTCCGGAAGCTCTGGAAGCTCCGGCGGCTCCGGAACTGCCGTTCCAGGTCTTGGGCCTGGAGGTGCAAGCACCCGCCCTTCTTCCGCGGTATCGAATGGGCCTGGACGGGACTAGGTGTTGCTGACACTTCCGCATTGTGAACCATAGCGCCACTGGCGTCTCCATGATATCCATTTACACAAAAATGCAGGAAAACCACTCCGGCTTTCCTGCATTTTTTATATTGCATTTCTTATATTTCGAAACAACTTTTTTTATCGGTATTCTTTCGCAATCCTCCGTTTTATAACATGGTTCCAAGCGTATATCCAATGAGTGTTACCACAAGCGGTGTAAGCAGCATCATGATGATACCATATTTATATATCTGGTTCTTACTGCTGTATTCGTTGCCGTGGAGCATTGCAATGACTGCGAAGCTGGATGGCATCAGGTATGCAGCGGAACCACAGAAGCTGGTTACCATGGAGATTGCCACCAGATTGACCACTCCGGTGCTCATGCCAAGGGCAACTCCCAGACCGGTCATAACCGTGATCGTCGATACGTTTGACGCAAAGTTGGTCATAAATACTGCTGCATAGGCAATGATCAGAACCACCGCCATCGTCGGAACATGGCTGATCAGCGGGCTGATGTAGGCAGACATGAATGCATTCACTCCAGTTTCCTCTGCACAGATCACGCTTCCGAAATAAACACCGATGCTGATGAAGATCAGAATGCCCCAGTTGATATGCTTATTCACGATGTCACGCACATCGATCAGCGGCTTATTGTCAATGCTGATGATTCCCATCAATACAACGGATAAGGTCGCCCAGAAAGTGATTCCGTAGCTGTTGAGCGCCTTGACAAAGGCCGCATCCGGGATAAAGAGCTTTAAGAAGCCCGGGATGATCCACAGAAGGACAGTCAGGAAGAAGACAAATACAGTTACCTTCTCGCGCAGGTCCATTGGTCCCTGCTGGTCCAGAACCCGGCTCACATCAAAGTTTTTGAATTTGCCGAAGTCCGGCTTTGCGATCAGGCGGATGATCAGTGCCATGATTGCAAACAGAATAATGCCGGTCGGGATACCAAACAGAAGGTAGGTAAACAGGCTGATGCTCTGTCCTGTTGCAGACTCATACACGCCCAGTCCCAAAATAATCAGCGAATGGGAGATTGGAGTCATGGCACCACCAATATTGACACCAAACAGGGTAATGATATTGGTGATATGCGGGTAGCTGTCATCCTTGGAATAGCCAAGCTCCTGATAGATCCGGTTCACGAAGGCAAGCATAAATGCTGCTGCCGGAACTTGGTCGATAAACGCGCCAAGGATCATGCCCAGAACACCAAGGGAAATCGTGAAGGTCCATGGATTCCTGTTCACGAATTTCTGGCTCATGAATTTTGCAACCAGACGTGAGGTAAAGCCGGACTCATTCAGCGCATGTGTCATAATAAAGGTCATCAATACAAAATATACGACCCAGTTTCCAAGGCTTCCGCTGATGGCTCCGTTTAATGTGGTTGCACCAGTTCTGGACAGTAATACGACTGCCAGCATAGCCGGCCACACAGTATCAACCGCAGACAGCAGAATTACGGTGGCGATAAATACACCGATCACGCGGATACCGGCTGTTGTCATCGGCGCCGGTGCCGGCATCACCCAGAAAATTGCCACGATCAGAAAGCAGATTGCGATCTTCACCAGCTTTGCCCGTTCCATACTAAATTTCTGTGTCATTCTAACCCCTCCTAACATTCCGTGTTTTTACATTTTTTCCTTTGGAAGATCCCACTCACAGAACTTCCAGTACGGTGCATTGACACGTTCACGGTATGCGTCCATGTCCACTCCACGCCAGTCGTAAAAGCCCTCTCCCGCCTTCACGCCTGTTTTTCCTTCTGCGATCAGCTTATCGATACATTCCGGCACAGTCTTGGTATCGCTGATGACCGGGAACAGATTTTTACAGGTTGTCCGGTTCAGCTCCAGACCGCCATTATCGAAATGCTCGAAAATACCGATGGAGGTATAGCGCGGGCAGAAGCTGTACTGCAATGCCCGGTCGATGTCTCTCGGATCTGCCACACCCTCCTCTACTAGGGCAAGTACCTCTCTCCACAATGCGAACTGGAGTCGGTTTCCGATAAAACCCGGGGTCGGTTTTTTCAAAACAACCGGTTTTCTGTCTAACTCCTCCAGAAGCTGGTAGACGTATTCGATCACACCCGGAGCAGTCCGTTTTCCACCGCATAATTCAAAATAAGGGACCATATGTACCGGATTGAACGGATGCGTTACGATGATCCGATCGCCATATTTTTCACAGGTTTCTGCAAGAATATCCGGCACAATGGAGGAGCTTACCGAGCAGATTGCCTTCACATCCGGGCAGGTATCCTCCAGAATATGATAGATATCATGCTTGACATCCGGGTTCTCCAGTGCACTCTCAAAGACGATCTCCGCATCCGCCATAGCCTTATAGTCCTGTGAGATTACCAGATAAGTTTTGCAGATATCCACCTGCTCACTGGTCGCAAGCCCGTGTCCTACCAGACTTTTCCAGTGATTTTCATAATCGTTGCGGCATCTTTGTGCCGATGCTTCGCTGCGCGCATAAACCACCGTCTTAAACCCATGTCCCGTTGTCAGCACTGCCATGCTGGTCGCAATGATCCCGGTTCCGACAATTCCGATTGTGCGTACCTCTTTGCTCATAACATGTAACCTCCTTCGTTTTTATTTGTTAATTATTTATCACTATCAGCATCATATCATTTATTGCATGCATCTGCAATTCGAATTGCGTTGTCATCATTTCCAGAATGGAATAAATTGTTTTCTATACTCTTTCCATTTTGGAACAGATGCGCTATAATAAAAAATGTTTGCAACAATAATCTGACAGTTTATGAGAAGGTATCTTATGTCAAACATACGGTATTATGAGGAATTTGCCGCATTATCGCATTATTTAAGCTTTTCCCGCACCTCGGAGGAGCTTTGTGTGTCCCAGTCTGCCCTTTCCAAGCACATTGCTGCATTAGAGCAGGAGCTGGGGCTGACCTTGTTTATCCGCAATTCTAAAAACTGCGCACTCTCCGAAGCTGGCTATCAGATCTTACCCTATGTTGAAAAGATGCTGGAGGCACACCGGAGCATTGAACAGATCAGCAGGGAACAGTATCTGAAAAAAGAGCAGGCACGCAAAAACCCACAGATCTGCATTGCCTCCTGCCCACTGATCGGTGCCTACAAAATCGCCGATCTCATGGCACGCTTTAGCAGTCTCCACCCGGAGATTGCCGTAGGAACCTCGGAGTTTGAACCCGGTGTCATTCCCAAAATGCTGGACTCCGGCGATGTCGAGCTGGCCTTTGTCCGCCCATTCCGCAGCGGTATGTCTGCGTATGACGCAATTGAGTTTGTGCGGGAGGACATCATTGCTGTGCTTCCAAAAAGCCACCCTCTTTCAAGAGAAACCAGCATCCCTCTTTCCGCCTTAAGGAACGATCCCATGATCCTCATCGGGGAGCAGGCAGAGCTTCACTATGTCTGCATGCAGCTTTGCCTAAAGGCCGGGTTTACGCCGGCATCCCGCTTCAATGGGCTCAGGCCCGACAACATTATGGCGCTTGTCTCACTGAATATGGGTGTCGCATTGCTGTCGCAGAATTTTTACGAATACTACAAACGGGAAAATACCGTTGGTGTTCCCATTACCCCAACGGTCTCCACCTCGATCCGGCTGATCCGCAAAAAAGGGCGGAAGCTTTCCCGGCCAGCCCAGATTTTCTGGGATTTCATCAATCAGGGTTCTCAAAAAACTATAAAATAATCAATCAGGGGGTATTCACATGCAAAAGAAATTTGAATCCGGTACCTTTCTTCCGGACAGTCTCATCTCCTGCCGCACCCTTTACAAGGCAAACGGCTTCTCCAATGATGACATGTCCCGCCCGATCATCGGTGTCTGCAATTCCTTTACCGACATTGTCCCGGGCCACCGCCACCTAAAAGAGCTGGCAGAGCAGGTCAAATACGGCGTTTACCGCGCTGGCGGCACTCCGGTAGAATTTGGCTGCATCGCAGTCTGTGACGGTGTCTGCACTACCCACAGCGGTGCCCGCTACTCTCTCCCGTCCCGTGAACTCGTGGCAGACAGTATTGAAACCATGGCACTTGCCCACCGTCTGGACGGTCTGGTGCTCATCGGCTCCTGCGACAAAACCGTTCCCGGCATGCTGATGGCAGCCGCAAGACTGGACATTCCATGTATCTTCCTCGCAGGAGGATGCATGCTCGGCGGCCAGTCCTTCGGCGGCAAGCGCAAATCAGACTCCACCTCCATCGAGGAGGCTTACGGTATGTACCAGGTAGGAAAGATAGGCCACGATGTCCTGGAGGATATCACGGAGCTGTGCTGCCCGACGGTCGGCTCCTGCCAGCATATGGCAACCGCAAACTCCATGTGCTGCATGGCAGAATCTCTCGGCTTAAGCCTTCCGGGCTCCGCAGCGATCCCGGCTGTATACAATGACCGTCTGCGTGCCGCACTGTTGTCCGGCGAGGCCGCTGTTCATATGGTACTTGAGGGCATTACCTCCCGCGATATCATCACACCGGAGGCAATCCGCAACGCCATCATGGTGCTCATGGCAACCGGAGGCTCCACCAACTGCGTCATCCACACTCTCGCCATCGCACATGAGATCGGACTGGATTCCAAAACTGTCATGGGATGGTTTGAGGAATACGGAAACAGCATCCCGCTGATCTGCCGCATCAACCCGGCATCCAAGGAATTCGACGCCGAAGACTTCTACAAGGCCGGAGGTATCCCGGAGGTTCAGCGTCAGATGAAGCCACTTTTGTATAACGACTGTATGACTGTAACCGGCAAGACCATCGGCGAAAACGCCGCCTCCTGCCGCAGCCTGTATCCAAAGAACCCGGATGTCATCACCTCCTTAGAGAAGCCATTCTCAACCCTTGCAGGTCTCGCCATCATGCACGGCAACCTTGCACCTGACACTGCCGTGGCAAAGCCTGCCGCTGTGGCAGAGGAGGTCCGCCACTTTACCGGAAAAGCCATCTGCTTTGACAGCGAGGATGCTGTCAGCGATGCCATCGCAAAGCAGCTGATCAAGCCAGGACACGTTGTGGTTGTCCGCTACGAGGGTCCGAAGGGTGCACCTGGCATGCCGGAAATGTTCAAGCCTATGAAGCTGCTCTACGGCCAGGGCTTAAATAAATGCACCGCCCTCATCACCGATGGCCGCTTCTCCGGCACCAACAACGGCTGCTTCGTCGGCCATATTTCCCCAGAAGCTGCTGCTGGCGGTCCGATTGCCCTCATTGAAGACGGCGATGAGATCGAGATCGATATCCCGAACAAAAAGCTGGAGCTTCATGTATCCGACGAGGAGCTTGCACGCAGAAAGGCGGCATTCCACTATGAGCCACAGCCAGTAGAAGGATACCTGAAACGGTATGCACTGCACGCAAGAAGTGCTGACCAGGGCGGAATCATCATCGATTAAAGTACATTTAGCAATTTAAGTATATGACAAGGGCCGTGTGAGTTGCCGAAAGGTAACTCACATGGCCCTATTAAAGTTAATCAAATTGTTATTCTTTCATTTTAGGTTTGAAGATCAGCGCCCCCAGATACCCAAACACCAGCGCTGCTGCGATTCCGGCGGAGGCAGCTGTGAGGCCGCCTTTGAAGATTCCAATGCAGCCTTCCTCTCCGATTGCCTTTGCGACCCCCTTCCACAGCGTATTGCCAAATCCAAGGAGCGGTACACCTGCTCCGGCTCCGGCCCATTCCAAAAACGGTTCATAAAGTCCAAGCCATCCTAAAATGGTGCCGCTTACAACCAGAAACACCATCACCCGGCCCGGCATCAGCTTCGTCCGGTCAAGCAGGATCTGCACAAGGGCACAGATCACGCCTCCCACAAGAAAGGCCCGGATCAGTTCCATTACCACACTGCCAGATGCACTGCCCATACTGCTACCTGCAACATCAGCCAGCATGCTGATCATATGATTGATATCATTGTTCATCGTATCGTTATCCCTCCATCCGTTCCAGCACAACTGCGTGGGCAATTCCCGGAATGCTCTGTCCTTCATTATAGCTTACGGTGGAAAGCAGTGCCCCGGTCGGCACAAACAAAACCCGTTTCCATTCCCCACGCTTCAGCTTTGGAAGAATCTTTGCACACAGCGTTACCGCCGCGCAGCCGCATCCACTTCCACCTGCGTGTACGTCCTGCCAACCCCTGTCATAAATTTCAAGACCGCAATCCATATGGCGTCCCGCAAGCTCCTGGCCGCTGCTCTTCATAAAATCGAGAAGTACCTTTTGCCCGACTGCCCCCAGATCCCCGGTGATAATCCTGTCATAATAGGAAACATCCACACCAAAATCCTCCAGATTCTGACAGATGGTGTTCCAGGCCGCCGGGGCCATGGCGGCGCCCATATTCATGGAATCCTTCGTTCCCATATCCACCATTTTCCCGGTTGTGATCCCGGTTACCGCAATACGTGGCGCTGGCAGGTTTCCGGCTTTTTCCCCACGTTCCAATACTACCGCCCCACAGCCGGTCACTGTCCACGATGCGCTCTGTGCCCTCTGGTTTCCATATCCAAGCGGAAAACGGAACTGTTTTTCTGCTGTCGCAAAGTGGCTGGATGCCATTGCAAGGACCCGGTCTGCATGTCCCGCATCCACACACATCGCCCCAAGTCCCATGGCTTCTCCCATCGTAGAACAGGCCCCGTAAAGCCCAAACAGCGGAATTTCCAGATCCACCGTCCCAAAAGAAGTCGCGATCAGCTGCCCCAGCAGATCCCCCGCAAAGAGATAGCGCACCTCTCTCCGGTGAATATTTCCCTTCTCCAGCGCCAGATCTGCCGCCTGCTTCTGCATGGCACTCTCTGCCTGTTCCCAGTTTTCCATTCCAAACATCTCATCCTGCTCGGTGACATCAATCCCGCCCGATAGCGGCCCCTGCCCTTCCTTCTTTCCCGCGACCGAAGCCCAGGATGCCACAAAAGCAGGATGCTCAAAACGCAAGCTTGCTTTTCCCACCTGCATAAAAAAACTCCTTTCCTGCGCCATTCAT
>ULSV01014300.1_pt1 | contig 32445 bp, 9 predicted proteins | sample 1956991 | NCBI WGS metagenome assembly ULSV01 (sample SAMEA4835717, study PRJEB28245) | human gut metagenome | biome: gut microbiome; material: fecal sample | place: Denmark | collected 2008 | reverse complement strand
TTAGCAGCCGCAAACGGCTGTCGGCCAAAGGCCATATAAATCAAAATTATTTATCGAGGAGGATAAGTATTATGAAAAAGAACATTGGTGTAATCGCAGCAGCATTTTTAGCAGCAGCAGCCCTGACCGCATGCGGCGGCAGCAAACCGGCTGAGACCACTGCAGCAGAGACAAAGGCAGAGGCAGCAGAGACTACCGCAGCAGAGTCTGGCGCAGAGGCTGAGAGCAGCGAAGCAGAAGCAAAGACCGATGATTTAAAGGAACTGACCGTAGGCGCAAGCCCGGCTCCTCACGCAGAGATTCTGGAGGCTGCAAGGGAAGAGCTTGCAAAGAAGGGTTACGATCTCAAGATCGTTGAGTATACCGACTATGTACAGCCGAACATGGCACTGGATGCAGGCGATCTGGATGCAAACTACTTCCAGCATCTTCCGTATCTGGAGCAGTTCAATGAGGAGAGAGGGACCAAGTTAGTCAGTGCAGGCAAGATCCACTATGAGCCGTTCGGCATCTACGCAGGCAAGACCGCATCCTTAGACGAGCTGGCAGACGGCGCAAAGGTTGCTGTACCGAACGATGCAACCAACGAGGCACGTGCACTGCTTCTTCTGGAAGCACAGGGCCTGTTAAAGCTGAAAGATGGTGCAGGCTTAAAGGCAACTAAGACCGACATTGTGGAGAATCCGAAGAACCTGGATATCCTGGAGGTTGAGGCAGCACAGGTTCCGCGTTCTCTTCCGGATGTTGACATTGCAGTTATCAACGGTAACTACGCGATCGAGGCTGGCTTAAAGGTATCTGACGCACTGGCCGTTGAGGCTTCTGACTCTGAGGCAGCAACCACCTACGGCAATGTCGTAGCTGTTCAGGAGGGTAAGGAAGAGGATGAGAAGACCAAAGCACTCATGGAGGCTCTGACCAGCGATGCAGTGAAAGAGTACATCGAGCAGACCTACGAGGGCGCTGTTGTTCCGTTATTCTAATCAAAGAGTCCTAAACAAGGTATGAATTGAAAAAATGCTGATCGCCGTTTACAGCCGCTGAAAAAATGACAGGCGGGTGCGGTGACAAACAGAAGATGATACGCATAGACTACAGTAAGGAATTTCAGGTTCCGGATGTGGGCTATGCGTATTTTTGATCTAAAAAAAAAGAAGTCATCAATATCTGTGACTGCAAAAAGCTGGGCTTTGTGGGCGATGTGGAGTTTGATCCGGAAACCGGCTGTATCACGCATCTGATCGTTCCGGGGCCGGGGTGCTTGTGCGGGATCTTCGGACGGGAAAAGGAATATATCATTCCATTTAAGAATGTGTGTCAGATCGGCAGCGATATCATTCTGGTGGAAGTAAAAAAGCTAAAGGACATTGAAAAACCGTGCAAATGCGAGTAAGGGGATTACAGTGGCCTGTGCGTCATACGACAGCAGTTTACTTGTTTGAAGGGGAAGCATCGGTGCTGCTTTCGTTTGCACGATGCCTGAACCGTATCATGGAAAGGGCATGAAACCGAATTTGCTTGCGAAGAAGGTTCAGATGGGTTAAAATAGAAACAAAGAATTGCGCAGGAGGAAAAATTTTGAAGTGTCCGTTTTGTAACGCGGCCGATACCAAGGTCATTGATTCGAGACCGGCAGAGGACAATAGTTCCATCCGCCGCCGTCGTCAGTGCGTGGTCTGCGGAAAGCGTTTTACTACATATGAAAAACTGGAAACCATGCCACTCATGGTCATCAAAAAGGATCAGACCAGAGAACCGTATGACCGTTCCAAGATCGAGGCTGGAGTTGTTCATTCCTGCCATAAGCGTCCGGTGTCCATTCAGCAGATCAACCAGATGATCGACGAGATTGAAAACCAGATTTTTACCATGGAGGACCGGGAAGTAGAAAGCTCCGAGATTGGAGAACTCGTCATGCAGAAATTAAAGCAGCTGGACGAGGTGGCCTATGTGCGTTTTGCGTCCGTTTACCGGGAATTTAAAGATGTGAATACCTTTATGGAGGAGCTTGGAAAGCTTCTGGAAAATAAACGAAAGTAGGCAGGAAAAGAAACGTGATATTAGAACCATTTTACCCGAAAGAATGGCTGGACAGCACCTACGAGATCGACTGGGAGCAGTGGAAAAGAAAAGGAATCCGGGGCGTTTTGTTTGATATCGACAATACACTGGTTCCACACGGTGCTCCGGCAGACAGCCGTGCAATCGCACTGTTTGAAAAGCTGCATGCGCTTGGTTTCCAGACATGCCTTCTGTCCAATAACAAGGAGCCGCGGGTGAAATCCTTTGCGGACCAGGTCCATTCCCCTTATATTTACAAGGCAGGAAAGCCGGGAGTGAAAAATTATAACCGGGCGGTACAGGAAATGGGACTTTGCAAGGAAGAGGTCCTGTTTGTGGGCGACCAGCTATTTACCGACGTGTACGGGGCGAACCGGGCCGGGATTTATGGAATCCTGGTAAAGCCGATCAACCCGAAGGAAGAGATCCAGATCGTGTTAAAACGGTACCTGGAAGCGGTTGTGCTTTATTTTTACAGGAAGCACAACAAGTAAGATCAGAAGATTAGAAAATCCGAGAATGTGCTACTGGCACTTCCACAATATGCAGTACAACAAAAAAGAGGCGGTTCCCATGCTGTGTGGGAATCGCCTCTTTTGTTTAATCTTTGATCAAAAATGTGCGGAGTATTAAACTCTGGACAGGTACTCACCAGTACGGGTGTCAATCTTGATCTTGTCACCGTTGTCAACGAACAGCGGAACGTATACGGTTGCGCCAGTCTCAACGGTTGCCGGCTTGGTAGCGCCCTGTGCGGTATCGCCCTTGAAGCCCGGCTCGGTGTTGGTGATCTCGAGCTCTACGAATAACGGCGGCTCTACGGAGAATACTTTGCCGTTGTAAGAGCAGATCTTAACAACCTCGTTCTCCTTAACGAACTTTAATGCGTCACCGATCACGTCGGAAGTCAGAGCCATCTGCTCGTAGTTCTCCATGTTCATGAAGTTGTACAGATCGCCATCTTCATACAGATACTGCATATCTACACGGTCGATTCTTGCAGACGGGAACTTCTCGGTCGGACGGAAGGTTCTCTCAACTACGGAACCGGTCATAACGTTTTTAATTTTGGTTCTTACGAAAGCAGCACCCTTACCTGGTTTTACGTGCTGGAATTCTACAATCTGGTATACTGCACCCTCGATTTCCAGGGTAATGCCGTTTCTAAAATCACCTGCTGAAATCATGTGATATTCCTCCTTGAATTTGCGTACTCGCTATTAATCTACTATATTCTATACTAAAAACCGCTGTTTTTCAACTGTTTTTTCGTGTTTTGCCGTGTTTTGCCGCGGTTAGCAGGGGCTTTTGCGGTATTTTTTCTGCATCCGGACTGGCGTTTGGTCCTGTCGCGGGTTATCGGCTGAGCTGGTCCAGGATATCTTTGGTATCGGACATGAGCTGAGAATCCGTGGAATGTTCCATCACATACTCAAAATCAGCTTTGGCCAGACTGGCTTCATCTGTATGAAGATAGCAGACTCCGCGGTTGTAGAAGGCAAAATCCGCAAAGCAGTTTCCCTCGATTGCGGCAGTGAAATATGGAATAGCCGTTTTATAGTCTTCCCGGTTCATGCTGATGGAACCAAGGTAGAAATTGCATTCAGCCAGGTAAGCACCCTGTTCATAGGCTTTTCGGAGATAGCTTTCCGCGGCTTCTTCCTGTTCCAGGTTCATGAAGGAAGAGCCAATGAGGAAATTCAGTTCTCCGTCCTCTGGCTCTGCGATGGCATATTTCTGAAAATCGGCAAGGGCACCCTCAAAATCTTCAAGGGAATAACGGCAGACACCGCGGGCATAGGCAATTGCATCGGCATATTCCGGGAGTGCTTTTTCCGCATTGTTGTAAGCGGTGATGGCATTTTCGTAGTCCATCTGCTGCTGGTAACAGTCTGCGATGTACATCAGTACATCCGTCTGGGATGGATCAATCTGGTACATGGTTTCGTAGTCGGTACGGGCTTCGGCGTATTTGCCGTTTTCCTCCAGAAGCTGTGCCCGGAGCTGTCTTGCATCGTAGAGATTCGGGGCCAGGCGGATAGTGGTTTCCAGATCGGCCATGGCTTCATCGGACCGGTTTAACAGGACATAAAGTCCGGCTCGTTTCAGGTAATACTGGGGATTAGCGCTGTCCAGTGCAAGCAGATGATTGATTTCATCAAGTGCTTCATCATAATTGCTCTGGGTCACAAGTTCAGAAAAATGATCCAGGGCAGTATTTTGCTCGTCCAGTGACAGCTGCTGCTTTTCCTGAAGCTGTTCGGCTGCCTGATGCGACCGGCGCTGTTCATACTGTTCCAGAAATACAGTGGACACGTAGGGGAGCGCCAGAGATACAATGAGAATCAAGGCAATTCCCTTTTTTTGTGCGTTGATTTTAAAGAAAAGACCGCGGCGGCCTGTAGAATGATGTTTCATAAATGCCCCTTTCTCTTATGCAGGTTCATAAGGGTTAAAATTATGGATTAATAACCTCAGAGTATCATAAGTAATCTAAAAACTCAATAAAAATAGCAAAACTTTGACATTAGAGCTGGCAAAATGCTATAATTTATGACAATAACAGCGGATTTTTAGGACAGAGAGGAGAAATGCTTATGCAAAAAAAGGTGGCGCAGGAGGCACTGGAACTGACGCGGGAGTGCCTGATGCAGTATTGGCAGCTGAATCCGGAACTGGTACTGTCTTACTGTGATGAGGATGTATTATGGACCGGGACACTGCAGAAGCAGTTTATTGTCGGGAGGGAAGCGACTGCGGAAGATCTGCGGGGTACTATGCGGGATTTAAAACCATGCCATTTAATGGAACAGGATTTTTTTGTAGTGCAAAACAGTGGAAATGTCTGTACGGTGGCAGGGCGTTATCTGGTCACGACTGATGAGCGTGTGGAATTTTTCCTTCAGGTGCAGCAACGCTGCACGTTTGTCTGGGAGCAGAGAGATGGGAAACTGAAAATCTGTCATATGCATATTTCCAATCCGCTGGGCGAACTGAAAACAGTGGGAGATGAGATGTTTCCCAGCACCATGGGCAGAATGGCGCATAAATATCTAATGCGCCGGTTTAGTACACTGACAGATAAAACCAAGCTGATGGCTGCAGATCTGGAGGACCGGGAACACATCTTTCTTTTATCTGAGATTCTTTATGTGGAGGCAGGCGGACGCATAAGCATCATTGCTTTTCTTTCCGGAGCGAAAATACCAGTGCGTATGACATTAACAGAGTTTCAGGAGAAAGCAGATGAGAGGTTTGCGGCAGTGCACCGGAGCTATGTTATCAACACGGAGTGCATTTCCCGCATCAAGAAATATGAGGTGGTACTGATCGACGGGACGCGGATTCCAATTCCGGTGAAGAAGTACCGGGAAACCAGAGAAATGCTGTTAGAGCGGCTGCAGTAGGAAAATTTCAAAAATAAGTTTTCGATGTCAATATTCATGCCTTTCATGCAGAAAACATTGAATGAAGAAGTCTATTTCTGTATAATCAAAGTAGAAAACTGTATTTTTTCAAAGGATGACAAAAAAGTCAGAAAACATAAAAGCTACGGATACATATAGTAAAAAGGACGAGTCAGTTACGTTTAGAAAGGAATGGCGAATCTATGGGTATACAGGAAAAGGCAATGTTAGAGTACCGAAAGACCATGAAACGGGCAAAAGGAATGATCGCGGTTCTGGGACTGTGTATGGCAGTTACAGGGACATCGGTTTCTTATGCGGCCGGCGGCACTGCAGATTCCGGCTATGAAAGCAGTCAGGATGCTGCGGTCGGAGACAGCGCAGATTCTGGCGGCGGAAGCTTTGAGGCCGGTGACAGTTCGGGCGGAGGCGGATCCGGTGGAGGCGGCGCTTCTGAAAGCGGAGACAGCTCCAGCGGTGGCGGAAACTCTGAGGCCGGAGGCAGTTCTGGAGGAAGCGAAGCTGGAGGAAATTCCAGTGAAAGCGGAGACAGCTCATCTGGAGAAAGCAGTTCCGGAAGCAGCGGTTCTGAGAGCGGAAGCAGTTCGGAAGATGGCAGCGGAAACTCTGAGAGCGGAAGCAGTTCGGAAAGTAACAGTGGGAATTCTGAGAGCAAGGACAGCTCAGAAAATGACGGCGAAAGTTCTGGGGACGGAGATAACTCAGAAAATAACAGCGGAAATTCCGAGGATGGAAACGATTCGGAAACTGATTCCCCAAAAGGATCTGAATCCGGAAATCAGTCCGGCAGCGGATCTGAAACAGGCAATAATTCTGAGACAGGCAATGATTCTGAAGATGATAAAAATTCCGCAGACAAAGGCAATCCTGGACTTGGAACAGGTTCTGGAAATGTACAGAACCCTGAGCAGGGAAGCGTTTCAGATGACGGCGTGAATTCCAGTGCAGATTCTGATGATAAGAACCGTGCAGACACTGGAAATGTTCAGCAGGACGGTGAAATGACTGGAGAAGGCCAGAACAGCAATACTGGAGCATTTGAAACAGACGCAGCGGATACTGGAGAAAACGCAGGAACATCCGGCGGAGGTTCCGGCTCTTCAGGAGGCAGCGCAGGATCATCCGGCACCGGTGCAGAACTTTCAGAAGCCAGTCAGGCAGAGTCAGGCGCGATCGGTGAGGAACAGCCGGAATCACCTGAGACTGAAGAATCACCTGCCGCAGAGATACCGGAAGAGCAGAAGCAGGAGATTGCAGCACAGGCGGCGGCTCCGAAAGCAGCTCCTGCAGTGCAGGCAGCGAATGAGCTGGAAGTGGAGGATGCAAACTCTACGGCAATTGATGTCAGAAGTGATGAGGCCATTGAAATTTCCATCGGCGATAACTCAAAGCTGACGGTTATCGTGAAGAGCGGGGCGGCAACAAATAAAACCACCTACACGAACGCAAACATCACATCGGTAAAGATCGCTTCAAAGACGAAGATCAGTTTCCGGGATCCGGCAAATGCGGCGAATAAAGTTCTGGATCTGGCAAAGGCAATCGTGGAACTGCTCGCAAAGCAGATTGAATTAAAGCCGAGTCAGAACGTGACGCTGAAAGTCAAAGAACTGAAACTGACAGCTCAGGATACCGGCTCTGCCACAGCGGGGGATGTATTCCTGAATGTAGTCAAGAAGGTGTATGATTCGGATACGACATATGTCGGCATAAAAAATATGACAATTGTCGCCAGTGGTGATACGGACGATAAAGACAAGGGATCCGAGATCACCATTACAGCGACAAACAAAGCATCTTCAGCGGCGGACAGTACATCGGCAGGACAAGAGGCCGATGCAGATACCAGTGATTCAGGCGTATGGTCATCCGTCAATGGCGAGATTGAGGATATTGACGGATACCTGGCAAATGTAAAAAATATCGAGACCATCATTGAGATTGAGGATTGCAGTTTTACCGCAGATACGATCACCTTATCTTCTATGAATGATCTGACCATGAGCACGAAGAGTGTTGGCATTGGAGTGGCAGTCAATGTAGCGAATGTTTCTTCAGCAGTTCTGGTAAAGAACAGTGATTTCACATCCACCAAAAACATTGAGATGACAGCAAAATCCGTGATCAAATCGGATGTAAATGCAGATGCAAAAGTAGGAAATATTGCAGTTGGTGTTTCTGTTATTGGTGGAATTACCAAAGTAAGTATTGACAGTACAAATGGGAATAACATTTCTGCAGGCGGTGACCTGATTCTGACAGCAGAGAGCAATGCAGCAGCAACAACCAATGCGCTGGGAAAGAAAATGAATTCCAGCCAGAGCGGAGCATTTGCAGGTGTGTCAGTGATCAATTATGACACCATGGCAAATATTGGCGGAAATGTCAATGTAACAAAAGTACGCAACCTGAAGGTTTCCTCCACGCAGCACGGAGTGAATGGCACCACTGTAAAATCTGTAAAGTCGGACGAGAAAAATTCTTCTGTAAAGGAAACAGCTTTGAATACGATCCTTGGAATCATCAACAATTCCCTGGAAAACATTCAGCTGACTACCAGATTGAAACAGAAGGGCAGCGAGATGGCTTCTGATGCCAAGACGAAGATCAGCAGCTGGTTCCACAAAGATGAAGTAGAAGGCAAGTTAAGCGAGTCTCTGGAAACAGCCAGCGGCGAAGACAGCGGAGTGGGAAGCCTTTTTGAAGAAGCAGAAAAAGAAATCAGCAATAAAATCAAACTTACATTTAAAGACACAACTGGAAAAGATGTAACAGGCGTTACCGTAAAGATTACGCCAAACGAAGGGACTGCATCAGCTCCAAGACTCTGGACACTGGATAAGAGTAATGTTTATGAAGGAACGGAGTTTGCGAATGGTTCCTATACCATAACCATCATTGTACCGAGTGGTTATGCAGTTCCGGCAGATCAGGTAATTGAGATTGCTTCTGGAAAAGGGTATAACGGAATTGTGAAACTGGCAAAGACAAGTAATACTAAAAATCAGCTGGTTGGAGCAATCGCAGTAACAATTGTAAATTCCACAAATGAAGCATCTATTACAACAACAGGCACAATTAATGCCGGCGGAAAAGTAGAAGTGCTCGCAAACGCAGTTTCCAATAATACAACGGTTGCAGATGCTTCTACCATTCCAAGCGGATTAGAGGATGATGCGAAGGATAATGAATTCCGGTTTGCGGCAGTGACAGAAGATGGTTCTACTACACTTCCGGTAACGGCAACTCTGACGAAAGTAACACAGGACGGTCAGACAGATACCGGCAATCCATATAATCAGACATTCCTGGACAAAGACGGACTGATTAAATTTACAAACGGAGCCACACAGAATGAAGACCAGTCAATAAATGAAAATCAGCAATTAACAGCAGGAAAATACAAGCTGGTATTCAAACTTCCGGGAAGTTTCGGTTTTGCTCCGAAGGATATGACAGGAATCACAGTTACGGATGAAACAAAAAATGGAACTACTTACAAAGTATATACCATGTATATTACTTTAACAGCAAACAATACCAATGGAGTAAAAGGCTTAAAGCAGCTGATTACCATGAAAGCCAATGGTGATACCTCCGGAAAGAATGGAACTAATATTTCTGCAGGTGTGGCAATTGGTGTCGGTGTTGTGAATAATCACAACAAAGCTTACATTTCAAATGCAACGATCAACGCAAATGATCTTACGGTTGCGGCAGTTACAGGTGAACAGAGTATTCTGGTAGAAGTGGATGAAAATGGAACAACAAAAACAGAAAACAGGACCTACGATAATCTGTCTTCTGTAAGTACAACAGCAGGATTCAACTCAGGCAATTTTGGACTGGGTGGGGCTATTTCAGTAAATGTAGTAAATGACATTACAAATGCCTACATCAGCAAGGCGACTATTAATATAGGAAGAGATCTTTCTATTACAGCGAGCAGTAAGAGCAACGCAGCAACAAAAGCCGGATCCGATGATTCCCAGAAAGAATTTGCAAAGTCCACCGGTGTCGGAACTGCAATTGGTGTTGGTGTAGTCAGCAATACTACAACCGCAGATCTGGAAGAGACGACAGTAGTAAACGGAACAGGAAGCAGCAACAAGTTTAACTCCCTGACCGTGAAAGCAGAATCTGAGGGTGAGATTACTGTGGAAGCCATTGCCGGAGCAGCCGGAGGCAAGGCAATCGTTCCGGTGGTTGCAGTAAACATTTTAAACGGAACCACAAGAGCAAAGGTTGCAGCGAACAGTCAGCCAGTCGCACTGGTCGGAAATTTGACGGTCTACGCAAAATCAAATAAGAAGAAATCCACCAAGGCCAGCGGAAAGGCTGCAGGCAGCAGCGTGGCAGTGGGCGGAGCCGTGACCGTATCCGCAGGAAAGCTGCATCAGTATGCGTACATGGACCGCGAGGTGACAGGTGCAAAGGACATCAGCGTAAAAGCAGAAAGCGGAAATTCGGCAGAGACCATCAGCATTGCCGGTGCCAATGGAGCAGATGCACCGAGTGAAGATGACAGCAATTCTGATAGCAGTGATGACAGTGATCCGCAATCGCCGGATGATCTGGTGAACAAGGCACTGGCAAGCGGCAAAAAAGTCGGTTCCGGTACGGATGGAATCTCTGAGACAGAGTCAAAGACTCCACAGTCTGCAGAGACCACAGAAGGAAAAGTGACTGCAGCGGCAGCTGTGGCAGTGGAAGTATGGAATGATGAAACTGTAGCCAGTGTCAAAGCAAATACAGTTTCCAGTGGTAAGCTGGAAGTGATTGCCCTGGCACACAACAATGTAACTGTGAAAGCCAATGCATCTTCCACTTTAAGCACCAATGGTGTAGGCGTCAGCGTAGCAATTCTGGTCGGCAATTTAGTGAACCGGGCAGAGATTTCTGGAAGCCACAAGACCGGTTATTTCCTGGTTCGTGCAGGGATGCCGACTGGCAGTGACGGAAAAGAAACAACCAATATCATTGAAGTGATCAGTATCTCCGGTGCAGGCGCTTCTAACGTAGGAGTAGCCGGAGCGGCTGCAATCAACATTTTCAATACTGCCTACACTGCAAATGTAAATGGAGACCTGACAGCAGAAGGAAGTCAGGAGAGCAGTGTGACAGCAAAAGTAAACCAGAAGATTACCACCAGGGCAGGCGCAAGCGCAGACCTTGAGGGAGCAGAATCTGGAAACAGCAGCAGCACCGGAAACAGCGGCAGTACCGGAAACGGCAGCAATAGCGGAAGCAGCTCTGGCGGAAGTGATAAGAGTGTTGGCGTAGGCGCGTCCTTCGGACTGACCATTGCGGACACAACGGCAGATGCAAAAGTTGCAGGCGGCAATATTAACACAGCAGGCAATTTCGCTGTGAAATCTGTGATCAACAGTGAAATGGAAACTTATGTGGAAGCTGGTAATGATGCATACGAAGATGCCGATGGCAAGAGTACTTCTGATAAGGCTGATAGAAAGTATGATTCCCTGGACGCAGCAGTTTCTGTATCTCTGGTAAGCAACAATGCAAACGCAGAGATCAGCAGCGGAACCACTGCAGATACCGGTGGTAATCTGGATATTTACGCAGAGAGTGTCTCTAAGACGGAGACCACCGCAAAGGGCGATGCGGAAGCGAAGAACGCAGCAGTCGGTGCCTCCGCAGCAGTAAACCTGGTGGCAGAGAAAGTCAGCGCACTTCTGGCAGGAACTGCATCGGTTGGCGGAAACTTTACCGTACATGCCATTGCCAAAGCACAGGATCTGGCAAAAGCGTACGCAACGGCATCCGGCGTAGATTTATCCCGCTATGAGAAGAAGTACAATGCAACCATTGCTTCTATATTAGACGGTTCAGCATTTAAGAAAAACAATAACAACTCTGGAAAGAGCAATGCTTCTTCTGATAATAAAGTAAACGAGAAGATCGACAGCAAGCTGAACGCTGAGGATAAGAACAAGACCAGTTCTGATACCAGTCTTTCCAACAAAGTTCTGGCGGCAGCAGATGTGAAGACTTCCGAGCATTCTGTGGACAGTGGTTCAACCGACACTACAGGAACGAATGCAGCCAATGCGGCAAATGCAAAGAAGGATGCTCAGAGCGGCAGGACCGGAACCACAACCAATCAGGAAAATCCGGTATCCGTGGCAGCAGCAGTCGGCGTTTCCATCGTATCCCACGATGTAAGCGCAAGAGTGTCCGGTACTGTGAAGAAGGCTGAAACAGTTACCATCAAAGCAGAGAACCTTGACAACTTTGAGATGCTGGCAACCGGAGCAGCAGTTTCTAAAAAGAATTCGATTGCTCTGGGCGTGGCAGTTGTCATTAATAACAGCAAGACAGTGGCACAGCTGACTGGTAATCTTGGAACCAGCGGAACACCACCGGTTGGTGAGATCCTGATTCAGGCAGTTACCAGACATAACATGGATGATGATTACAAGACCAGACTTGGTGCGGAAGCTATCGCCGGTGCAGGAAGCGGCGGAAGCGGAGGCTTTGCAGTAGCAGGCGCGGTAGCTGTAATTGTATCCAATGCGGAGACAAACGCTAGTGTTGGAAATGACGTAATCATTTATTCGAACGGAAACATGACCGTAGAAGCCATTGAGCAGAGTAAACTGGCAGACCGGGCATGGGGCGCATCCTTAACAGACAGCCGGTTCAACGAGCAGAATGGCAGCGGAAAGACCAGTGGTTCCAATGGAAACTCTGATTCCAAGGCAGGAGTCGGTGGCGCTTACGCCATGATCTATGTGAACAACAAGACAACTGCAGAGATCGGTGACAATGCGCAGATCACAGCAAAGAGTCTTCTGGTCAATGCAGAGAAACAGCAGGTAAGTGCCAAGGCTGATGATATTGGCGGAAACATCAAGATCAATGGCGTGATCAAAACTGGCTCCACCCAGATCAAAGATGGCAAGGTTGAGATCAATACAACCGATGATGCACAGAGTTCTGAAGACCTGAAATTATCTGATCTTGCCAGTGTAGTAAAGGATCTCTGGAATCTTCTTTCCAATAATAACTACTACCTGGAAGCAGTCGGTGGCGCAGCTTCTACAGAGAATACAAAATTTACCGGAGCCGGTTCCTTTACGGTTCTGGTGATCAATGATTATGTGGCAGCGCTGGTTGGTAAGAATGTAACTTTGATTCTGACCAATGGTCTGACCGTCAAAGCAGCTTCCAAAGTAAATGCGGTAACCATCGCAGGTTCGGTGGCATACGGCGGCAGCAAGAGTGCCGGTGTTGGCATCAATACCATCATTCACAATTCGAAGGTGAATGTAGGACTCGGTGATGGTTCCACAGTGACAGGAGCAAATGGCGGATTATGCAATGGTGATGTGACCATCAGCGCATCCGGTGAACTGGATCTGACTTCCATCCTGGTAGCAGCAGCGGCTTCCTCTTCCAGAACAGGCAGTGATGGAAAAAAGGCAGCAGGTGAAGGCGTTATTAACATTTTCGTAAATGGAAACAACGTAACCGCAGAGATTGGCAAAAACGCAACCATTAAAACGAAGGGTAACGTAAAATTAACCGCAGCATCCAAACTTGGCTATACCGGAATTACCGGTGGTATCGCGGCATCTGGCGGACACGGAATCGGTGCTTCTGTCAGCGTGATCGTGGTCAATACCAATACTCTGGCACAGATCGGCAATGGCGCAAACATTACGGCTGGCGGAAACTTAACCGTAAGTGCAGACAGCGAAGAGACCATCGTGTCAGTGATCGTCAATGGCGCGGCAGCTGGAAGCAATGGTGTGGCAGCAGCAGTCAGCCCGGCAGTCAATGTGATCAGGGGCAGTACAGTTGCAAGAGCTGGAACCGGAACTTATAACGTCAATGCGATGTCTGTAACTGCAAACAGCAAGACTGTCATCGTGATCGTTTCCGGCGGCGCGGCAATCAGCAGCGGAAAATCCGGTGTCGGCGGTTCTGTACAGGTGAACGTATTCTTAAAGAACGTTCTGGCAGAGATCGCAGGCGGAAGCAGCAGTGATCATGCAAAGATTATCGCTCCTGGCGGATTGACCGTAAGTGCAGATGCAGCAGAAAAGAATTATATTTTTGTCATTGGTTTAGGCGGCGGCAAGAGCGCATCCGTATCCGGTTCCATCGGCGTCATCGTCATCAGTAACGATGTTATGGCGAAGATTGGCGATTATACACAGATCGGTAACGCAAACAGCCGCGGCAATGTAACTGTATCAGCGAAAGATTCCATGATCAATGTGGTTCTGGCTGGCGGATTTGCCGGTTCTGCAAGCGGTGCAGCAGTTGGACTTTCCAATGCAGATGTGATTGCAGATGGAAAGACTCAGGCACTGATCGGGGATCACGTAACGATCTATGGAAATAATGTAGCTGTAACAGCAGCATCAGATAAGAAATTTATCAACATCGTCATCAGCGGCGGCGTATCCGCAGGCGGAACAACGGTAACCGGTTCTGCAGCAGTGGTAGTTGTCGGGGACACGGTGAAGGCAGCGGTTGGTAAGAATTCCGTGATCAATGCCAACGGCGATGTACAGATCATTGCTCTGGGCAGTACCGATATCATTGATATCGTTGGCAGCCTGGGATTATCTACCAGTGGTGCAGCTGTTGGAGCTTCCATCGACACTATCGTATATCAGGGACTGATTTACGCAGGTGTTGGCAAGGGAACAAAGATTACCACCAGCAATAGCGGCAACGTGATCGTTTCTGCAAAGAGTGATGATACTCTGATAGATCTGGTGATCGGAGCTGCAGGTGGTTCCAGTGCGGCAGTGAATGGTTCTGTAGCAGTGATTGTAGCAAAACAGAACGTATTCGCGCTGATCGGAACTCCAGACAGCAACAATGAGAACGCAGACGCATCAGGAACTGTGATTTCTGCAGATGACAGTATCCAGGTAACCGCAGAAGCAGAGCAGACCATCCTCTCCGGAGCAGGTTCTGCAGCAATCAGCGCTGGAAGCGCAGGTGTTGGTGCAGGTGTGATTGTGATTACGGATACTCACAGAACATGGGCAGAAGCTGGAATTGGCGCTGCACTGGATGCTCTTGGCAAGAACAGTGTCAGCGGTAATTTTGGCAAGCTGACGATTACAACAGACAGCACCAGCGGCAATGTGGTTTCCAGACGCGGAAAACATAACCAGATGACCATCAACGGCATCATCATTGGTGCTTTCAACACAACCAATATTCACGCGATCGCAGTTACCGGAGCAGGCGGATCCAGCGCAGGTGTCGGCATTGCAACAGTAACCGTAGTAGAAAAGGCGAAAGCCCAGGCGGTTATCAATTCTAATGCGAAGATCAACCAGGGCAATCGCGCGGGAGCAAATCAGAAGTCCAGCGTTCATGTCATCGCATCCAATGACACCGTAGAAAGTGTCTCGGGTGGTGCGGCGTCAGGCGGCGGAACAGCAGGTGTCTCCGGTGCAGTGGTTGTCTACACAGGAATTAAAGAAACCACAGCAAGAATTGGTGATGGAGTAGGTGATGGAGTACAGATCTTTGCAGAAAATGCAATTGTAGTTCTGGCTCATTCCGACAATCAGATTTACGCAAATGTCATTGGCGCGGCAGCAGGCGGAACCGCCGGTGTGGGAGCAACCGTATCGGTTATCGTTCTTCAGGATACTACAACCGCAAGTGTTGGCGGAACCTTAAAAGCTGGAACTATTACCATTCAGGCAGAGTCCAATCAGTACCTGCAGCTTTCCGCAACATCCATTCAGGGCGGCGGAACGGCGGCAGCAGGCGCATCGGTGGGAACCATCGTATTCAAGGGCAAAACTCTTGCAGAGGTTCGTCCAGGTGCAACCTTAATTGCAGCAAGTGGCGATATTCTGATCTGTGCAGTATCCAAAGAAACCATCGATATGACGGTGATTGGTGCGGGCGCAGGCGGAACAGCAGCCGTGAACGGTTCCTTCGCAGTGTTAGTCATGAATGTGACCACACAGGCAATTGTTGGAAACGGATGTACTCTGAAAGCAGAGAATGGAACGATCACAGTAAAAGCAGAAGATGCAACCAGCCTGAATTTGAAGACAGGTAATGTAACTGTTGGCGGAACTGCGGCAATCGGAGCAGCGATTGAAGTTGCGATTTACCGCAATACCGTAACTGCAATGATTGGCAACAATTGTACAGTGCTTGCAAAGGCAATCTTAGTTCAGGCAGCGTCAGACCGCGGCATTACAGCGAAAGCTGTCATGGCAGGCGCAGGCGGAACTGCAAGTGTCAACGGAAGCATTCTGGTACTTTCCATTGGCGCTGCAACTACAGACAGCGACGCCAACAAGGCCAATACAAACGGCGGCGGTAATTCTTCTGACAAAGCAAGTGATGAAGCATCAAAGCGTGGCCAGGCGGCAGTAAATCATGGCTATGGTCAGACCGTTGGCGCTGGCGACCAGAATAATCAGTATGTAGATGAGGCAAATAACATCATCAACGGACTGAAAGAAGAGAACAAGTCTCTGATCAGCGGATACTTTACCAGTGCTTCTGTAGATGATAAGACATATGCAGGCATTGGCGATGGTGGTTCCACAACCGCAAAAGACGGCGACGTTACTGTAGAAGCAACAGAAAAGACAAAGTTAGACGCAATTGCAGGAGCAGCAGGCGGAAGCGGCACAGCATCCGTTGGTATCTCCATGAATCTGGCGATCATCAACGGCACTGCAGAGGCAAGACTTGGCGGTACGGTAAGAGCTGATAAAGGAAATGTCAAAGTTCACGCACAAAATATTTTAGAGATTCCGAACTTCATTTCCAGCGGTGGTGGTGTAGCTGGTTCTGCATCCGTGGCAGGAACCATTACAGTCATCAAAGCTGGCGAGCAGGCAGCTGCTTATATCGCACCGAATGCAAACGTATACGCAGATGGCAACGTGATCGTTCTGGCAGAAAGTGCTCAGGACATCCGGGTGATCAACGGAAGCGTAAGCGGCGGTGGCGCAGCAGGAATTGGTGTGGCTACCAATGTGATTGTTTTCTCTAACAAGACACATTCTTATATTGGTGATGGCGCAGTCGTTACTGCCAATGCAAACAGAGGAAATGTAAACTTTGCAGACGGCACAGCAACTTCTGATGTAAATGAGAATTATAAGAACTTAAATGATAGGGATACGACGACCGATTATGTGTCTTCTAAGTCCAATGAGTCTGCTCAGTCTGGTGTTTTAGTAGGTGCGAAATCTTCCCAGAAGATCCGCAGCTGGGTAGTCAGCGGAGCAGCAAGCGGAGCCGTATCGGTAGTTGGTTCTGTCAATGTATTAGTATTTGGCAGTGAGACCAAAGCATGGATCGGAAAGAATGCCAAAGTTACAACAAAGAACAATGGTGATATTCTGGTGATCGCAGTGGATACCACTTCCATTCAGGATGTGGCAGGTAATATAGCTGCCAGCGACACAGTCAGTGCAGGCATCTCCAACGACACCATTACCTTCCGGAAGGTGACCAGCGCCTATGTAGATGAAGGCGCACAGTTAACCAGCGGAAGAAATATCATCATCAAGGCAATCAGTGATGAAGCTTATGTGGTAGTTGTAGTCAGTGCCGGTGCAGCAGTTGGTGCAACACCAACAGGTGCTGTGAACGGAGCAGTTTCTACAATTGTCATTAAGAATGAGACTACAGCAGAGGTGAAAGCCAATACTGCAGCTACCATTCTGAATGCAAACGGCAGTATCGCAATCTGGGCAGAAGATAACCAGAACCTGTATGTGATTGCAGGATCTGCAAATACCGCCATCAGCGCAACTGGAGTATCTGTCAGCGGCGCAGCAGGTGTAGCGGTTGTGAAAGCAAGCAATAAGGTTCAGGCATTGGTTGGAAAACTGGCTCAGTTAGATGCTTATGGAACGACAGGTATTGCTTTCTATACCGGCGAGTTAGATGGTAATGATGGTGGCCGGAAGAGAAACCGCAAGAAAGAGAAGCAGTACGGCGTTCTCATCGGAGCATTTAATACCAATAATCTGATGGCAATCACTGCTTCTGGTTCTGCAGGTACTGGAGCAGCAGGCGCAATTGCTTCTACAACAGTGGTTTCTAAAACTGAAGTACGGGCAAAAGCAGAACAGGGCGCGCAGATCAACCAGAAGGTAAAAGCAAACCGGGAACAGAAGACATCCGCATCCAGCGTGAAAGTCATCGCCATGGACTCCACGGAGGTTGACACGGCAGCCGGTGGCGCGGCAGTCGGTATCGCAGGGGCAACTGGAACCATCGTAGTAACTCATTTAAAGAAGACCGTAGAGGCCATCTTAAATGGTACGGTTTATGCACCAGGCGGAGTTGACGTTCTGGCAATCAGCGATAACAATGTATTCTTGTTGACAACCAGCTTAGCAGGCGGTCTGGCAGGCGGCGCGGGAAGCGCGTCCGTTCTCTACACAGAGAATACCGTAACCAGCCAGCTTGGCGGAACCATGGAGTCAGGTACAGCAGCAGTCAATGTAAAAGCCATCAACCGGCAGTACATGACTTCCGACGCGGCATCCGTATCTGTCAGCGCAGTCGCAGTGGGCGGTGCAGGAGCAAGCATCATCTTCAAGAGCCATACCAAGGCGGAAGTGCTGGATGGCACATCCATCCAAGCCGGTTCTCTGAATGTGAATGCACAGTCCCAAGAGACCATCACCGGTGTGGTGGCAGCAGCAACTGGCGGAAGCACCGCAGTGGGTGGATCTCTGATCCTGATCATTGCCAATGCAGATACAACCGCAAGAATCGGAAACAACGTAACCATCAATCTGAGCGGTGATTTAACCGTTCAGGCAGAAGATATTGTAACCATTGACATGACAGCAGGTACCGTATCCGGCGGTGGAAAAGCTGTGGGCGGTGCAGCAGCAGTTCTGATCTTCAAGAATACCGTTCTGGCAGAGATTGGAACAAACGGCAATATTACAGCAGCGAACCTGAATCTGACAGCAGACTCTAAACGGAACATTACGTCTTATGTAGCAGCAGGTTCCGTAGGTGTCGGCGCTGTATCCGGCAGTGTACTGGTAATTCTGGTTGGCAGCAAGCAGAGTGATGATGCAAAGACGGCTATGAAGCGGGATGATAAGAATGATGTAAGTTCCAATAGCCAGAGCAGCATCAACGAGGCTCTGCAAAATGCCAATGGTTTAACTGGCGAGAACTTGAATCTGGATATCACAGGCTACTTCACAGGAGAAAATGCCAATGCAACAACGGCGAGAATCGGTTCTGGAACTGTGATCACCTTAACAGGCAACGCCAAGATCAAAGCAGCAGAAACAACCGCAGTAACCGCATATGCAGGTTCTGTATCTGGAGGTGGTTTGGCAGCAGGCGGTGCGGTGGCTATCGCAATCTTAAATGGCACGGTTCAGGCAGAGATCAATGGAATCATCAATGCAAGCGGCACCGTAACCATTAATGCAGAGAACCAGATTACCAGCAATGCCTTTAAGGCGGCAGCAGGTTCCGCAGCAGGAGTCATCGGACTGGGCGCAGCCGTGGCTTACATGGATGTGACCGGAACAACGAAGGTTCTGATCGGAAGCATCGGTTCTGTAAATGGAGAATCCGGAGTTCATGTATTAGCACAGTTAATCATCAATGCAAATCCGACAGCAGACGGTTATGCCGGTGGATGGGCATCCGCTGGAATGGCAGCAGCCAGATTAAAAGTAACCGGAGCAACCATCGTAGAATCACAAAGCGGCAGCAGGCTTGTGTCTGCAAAGGGCAATGTGAAACTGAATGCATATCAGGATATTACTTCTACAGCAAACACTACAGCGGCAGGTGTTGGTTATGGGGCAACAGGCTCCGTGACTCTTGCATTTGTAGATGTAGAGAGCACAACAAAAGTGGTCAGTGGAGCCAATGTAACAGCAGAAAATGGTTCTTACGATATTCTGAGCAACAGCATTTTAACTGCAACAGCAAATGCATACGGTTTGTCAGCAGCATTAGGCGGATCTGTTCAGGCGGCGATTGCCAGACTGACAGTAAAACCGGTTGTATTGGCATCGGTTACTGGCGGTGAGATTCAGACTAAGAATATAAGAGTACGGGCATTGTTCAATGTCAATGATAATAACTCTTATAGCAATGCTGGTAAGCTGGAATCCAATGCATATGCAGGAGCAGCCAGTGGTCTGGTAAGTGGTTCCGGTGCATCTTCGGAAATCACCGTAGACGGCAGTGCAACCGCAGGAGTATCCAACGCAAATCTGACATTGACAGAAGACGCGCTGCTACTCGGTAAAGCTAATGGAAGTCTGAGCGGAAATGGAGCGGGCTTGGCGGCGGCAATCGGCGCGGCAGTGGGTGGTGTTGCGGTGAAGATCAAAAATACCTTCAAGACTATTGCACAGATCACCGGAACAACCATTATCAATGCAAGAAACGTCTCCGTTCTGGCAGATTACAGCGGAACTGTAAAAGGAACTGCCAAAGGAACCGCAGGCGGACTTCTGGCAGCCGGAACTGCACAGAGCCTGGAAATCACAGAAGATATTACAACCACAGCTGAGATCGAAAACAGAAGCATCACAGCCAGTGGAATGGTATCCACAGTGGCACAGGATGAGCATCATGTAACCGGTACTGCAACCGGACGCAGTGCGGCAGGATTTGCGGCAGGCGGTCTGACGAAGATTACCACGAAGATTACCAATAGGACTACTGCACGAGTAACTGGAAGTACCATTACCGCACAGAATATCCTGATCCAGGCAGCCGCAAGCATCAACAAAGACACCACAGCGACGGCATCTTCCGGAGCATTTGGCGGATCAGCCAATGACGTCAGCGATGACACCACAGTTAATAATCAGACTTACACGGAAGTGGGAAGCGGAAGCAAGCTGACAGCAATCGATGCAGATCAGGATGGTGACGCAATCGTGATCATCGCGGCATCCAATAACTCTTATAAAGGTTACGCAACTGCAATCGCAGGCGCAATCATTGCCAAAGGTGTCGCGAAGGCAGTTCAGAATGTGACCGATGATGTGCGGGTTAAGATTTATCCGTCCGCGATTCTGGCAAATAAGGGCAATATTAAGATTTATGCGTCAGCGAAAGACATTACTTCCAACTTAACCGCTTACGGCGGAGCTGGCGGAGTGGCAGCAGGAACCAACGTAAAGGCAGAGGCAACCACTACAGCCAATGCAGTGGCAGAGTTCTTAAATGGAATTTCCGGCAGCCATGCGTCAGTGAATGCACAGTCCGGAGATGTATTTATTGGAACAAGTACCAATACAGAGGCAAAGGTTTACGGCAGAATTAAATTTACCGTAGATGGCCTCAGCCACATTTCCACCGATGTCGTGAACAGGATGACCATCAATTCGCTGATCAATCTTGGAAGCTGCACAGAGTTGTCAGCGGCGAAAAACCTGGATATTCAGGCAGTGATCGGCCGGATTTACGCATATGCATCGGCATATTCCGAGACTGGTTCTATCATCAATACCCAGTCTAAGCCAAACGCGACGGTAAATGTGACAGCAAACGCAAAAGTAACTGGCACCAGCGTAAAGCTGCACGCAGGTCAGACACTGACTCTGTATGCAATTTCAACCAATGACATTTATACCAACGCTTACAGCTATGGCTATACCGCAGGCGGTACTGGTTCTGTCATTTCTACAGCAACCAATAACACAAAAGTCTATGGCAATGTAGAAATTTACGGAAGTGATTCTTCCATGAACGCAAAGGATATCGCCATTGGCGCGGCAGCAAAGAGCGAGAGCGAAGTGTCTTATACAAAGAAAGCAGAGTATAAGGCAGAAACGGTAACGGAATTTATCAAACAGACTGTTACCAGAACCAAGAATGTCATTGAAAAGGTTTCCGAAAAGATTTGTAAAAAGCTTCCGTGGCCTCTGAATAAGATCGTCAAGTGGATTACAAAGACAATCGTGAAGGTCATCACCTGGGTAGAGGAGATTGTAGTAGAAAAGATTCTCCAGAGTGCAACCGATAAGAAGGAAAACGGGGAATACAAATCTGAAAACAACGTAATCTTAAATGGTAATATCTATTATGGAAACAATGCGGACGTAAATATTGTCATTGACGAAAATGGAAATATTGCGAACCGCGATGTAACCTATGAGAAGAATGGTGACAATGTCATCATCAAATCTTTCAGTTCCAAGGCAAACGGAAGCTTAAAGATTGAGTCACTCTATGGCAAAGTAAGCGGAACCGTGAAGATTCACAGCAACAATGTGATCACCAGATTAAATATTACCAACAACTCTGCGAAGAATCTGATTTTGAAAAATATCGATCTTTTAGCAGAGTACGATGCAGACAGCTGTGCATACACCATCCTTTGCAGTGATTATTCCAAGTTTGTGATGGATGATGTGGTGGATAACACCAATCAGCCAGAAGTAACCATTACAACCAATACCGGAAAGGATGTAACCTTTGATGGATGGTTCTCCTATTACACAGCAGTCTTAAATGTTCTGTTCAATGGACAGCAAGGCAGCGTATACTTTGGAGATAATGCGAAACTGGATGTAGCAAAGCTCAATATTCAAAATGCTGAAAATGTAGGAACTGATGGCAGACCGCTTCATGTAAATCTGTTTGTAACGGGCAATGATGATAATAGTCTGAAACGTCCGGAACTGATTGTGAATGCAGAAGGCAATGTTTATCTCCAGGTTGGACTGAAACGCTATATTGAAGTTCAGGGAACAACGACAGCAGAAGCAGAGAAGGCAGCAAACGCAGCAGCAGCGAAGATCAGAAACGTAGATAAGGCTCTGATTCAGTCTGTTAACTGCAGGAATGTACGCCTGATCATGGCTCTGCCGAAGCTGCTGGTTGGTGTTCTGGTTGAAGATCCGGTAACTGGAAAACAGACCTATACAACCACAGAATCTGTGAATACTGCATTGAATATTGTGTCAGCAAGCACCAGGGCAGTACAGGAAATTTCTCAGACATTGTATGAGAAAACGGAATTAGATGCCAATGGTGAGTGGAAGACCAGGTATTATACAGATTCCGCATGTACAACCGAATATCAGGCAGCAGATGGAAAACATGTAGAAGAGCGGTATGACACCACTGGTTTTGAGTATTATCTGGTAACCACAGATAGTGCTGGAACTGTGAACTATCAGAAACTGGATCGGTCAGCGGAGTATCTGACCGATGAAGCTGGCAACTTTACTGGTGAGGTAAAGGTTGTGATCAATGGTCAGGCGCAGACCATGACACTGGGAAGCGACGATGCAATCCGGTATCTGAAAACATTGGCTGATGGAACTTACACAGATCAGCTTTCGAAGACCTTCTGGCTTGTGGATGATGAGGTCACTTTGATTTACAAACCAGCAGAGGGAAGTTCTGATGCAGGTGAGTATGATCAGATCCGTTACAACAAGGATACAAAGAAGTATGAAGTAGTAAAAGGTGAAACGGTAATTAAGGAATATGATTACATTACCTATGATGAAATGAAGAATCAGTATGTTGGTGTAACGGTAAAATCCGTTGAGAAAACCCAGGATATAACTGATATGACTCAGGGTAAGACCGTTGAGTACGAGTATGACAGTCTCGGCACATATGATCTTGGAAGCATCAATGCCGGGAATGATGCAGAAATCCGCGGTCTTGGCAATGCGGATGTGGACGTCAATCTGATTGAAACCATCACTGCTGGTGATGACCTGACTCTTGTGGCCGGCACTGTAACAAGACAAGGAAACCAGAGTGTGGATCTGAGCGCGGCTGGCATGTCCGTTCAGATAACAAAGAACTTTGGTACTTCCGCAGATCCGATTCGTGTATCGGTTGGAACGAAGGGATTCAACACTGCGGCAAACAGCACCGGACCAATCTATCTTGAAGCAAAGGACCGGGAGCTGGCCATTGGCTCTATCACTTCCGATGGTGTGGTAGAGATCAGCACTGACAAGGCAGTGAAGGCACTTGGCTCAGACATCAACATCAAGGCAGACGCTCTTCGGATCTTAAAGAGCAGTGCTGTCGGAACGGCAGATCAGAACTTAAGAACTAATATTTCCGGCAATATGGAAATCATTTCCACGGGTGATATCTATGTAACACAGCAGGGCACAGCCTATGTGAAGAATATCACAAGCAGCAGGAATAACGGTACGGTTTCCCTGACAGCTGGAAGTATTGCAAATGAAGCAGACGGAACTACCGCAGCGATCACCGCATCCAGCATCCTTCTTCACGCAACCACAGGAAGTATCGGAAACACCGATAAAGTGATGAATGTGGAAGCAGGAAACAGCACTCTCAGCGCAGTGTCAGATAGGAGCAGCATTTATCTGACCGATCTGACCGGAAATGTAAACCTGGGACAGTTAAAGGCGGCAGGTAATATCGTCTTTAAGACAGCAGGCAGCATCATCGGCAAGAACACCGCAGCAACTGTGATCGCAGCAGACGCTGACTTAACCAGTACAAACGGCAGCATTGGAACCGCAGAAAGTCCATTAAAGACCCAGGTAACCTCCATCACTGCAGCCGCAGAAAACGGAAGCATCTACTTAGACAACACAGCACAGAGCGGAATCTTATCCATCGGCAGAGTTAAAGCAGGATCCGACATTCAGATCACGGCAAATGGCATGACCGGAACTGAAGATGGAGATCAGGCAGATGTGACCGGCGAAAATCTGAAACTGACTGCAGTGGATGGCTCCATCGGAATCGCGGACCGGACGCTTAAGGTAGAGGGAACGACACTGGATGGTGATGCAGCGGAGAGTATCTGGCTGAAAGTACTGGACGATATGACAGTAAACCATCTGACAGCACAGAAGAGCATTGAGCTGGAAGCACTGAAAAATGTAACTGTGAAGCAGCTGACTGCACCGGAGCATATTCTGGCTAAGGCAGCTGGTAAGGTAATTGCAGGAAGCATTGGAAACGATGATGTTCATGCAACAACCAAGAAACTGGATATAATCGCAGAGCAGATCGCGGAAGACACCAGTTACCTAAAAGTGAAAGGTTACGGAAGTGAGGCTGAACTGGAACTGCAGGTGAAAACCATGACAGGCGTGTATATCCAGGATAGCAGCAAGATTTTGAAACTGAAGAAAGTTTCTTCTGACAGCAGTGACGTGAAGATTAAGACAGCCGGAGCTATGGAAAATGGTCTGGAAGACACGGACACTGAGGCTAATGTCACTGCCAGAAACATTGTTCTGGAAGCAGATACTGTTGGAACGGATGAAAAAGCGCTGACCACTAACCTGATCGTAGATAAGAGTCTGGATCCGGCACAGAATGCGCTGATCGTAAAGGCCAACGGCAGCATCAACCTTCACGATATCGGAACCGAAGGAATTCTCCCGATTGCCGAGTTAAGTTCCGCAAACGGTGACATTTTCTTACGCATGGATCGCAGCACTGCTATTGAGAGTATCAAAGCAGAAAATGGAAGCATTACCAGCCATGTACAGGGCGACTATACGGTGAATCATATGACGGCTGGAAAACAGGTGAATATTTACGCGACCGGAACCATTACCGGAAATGTGAATGGAACCATTACCATCGGCCATGTGGAAGCAGGCACGGAGGATGACCGTAATGACATCACCTTTACTGTGACCGGCGGTGATCTGTTAAACGGCCTCGCAGAAGAGGAAGAAGACCAGACCAACTTCCGGGGCAGCAATATTACTCTGACGGCGAAAGCCGATGATTCTGGAAACATTGGAAATATTGGATCTTCAGAGCACTGGATCACCACGGAGACGGAAGGCGTTTTAAATGCAGAGGCTGGCCGTCAGATCTGGTTAAAAGACAGCAGGGCAGAAGGCATGCTGAAGCTTGGCAGTCTGAAAGCAGATGACCGGATCACCCTGACAGCTGCCGGAGATATCGTAAACGGTATCCCGGATCAGGATGGCAGCGTAAATGTATCAGCAGAGGAAATTTCCCTCCGGGCAGATGGAAATATCGGCGCGAAGGATAAAGTACTTCTGACAGAGACAAAGAACGCAGCGCTTGAGGCAGAGAATATTTACTTAAAGAATCAGGGAAGCCTGAATCTGAGTAAGGCAGAGGCAGCAGCAGATATGGAACTGGAAGTATCCGGAAACCTGACATCTGCTGGTACAACTGTGAAAGCAGATCACCTGCTTGTAAAAGCGGACAACGCAGACTTAAAGACACGCGTGAATGAGATTGCCGGAACAATTGCCGGAAATCTGGTTCTGGAGAATGAGGGAAGCCTCAGCGTGAAAGACCGTCTGCAGGCCGGTGATACCGTGGAAATCCGCACAAGCGGAGGTACTCTGGATATCAGCGGAAGCCTGGAAGCGGAGAATACGAAGCTTTCCGGTGCAGATCAGGTAAATGTCCGCGTGACCGATCAGATCGGAAATCTGGATGTGACAACTTCAGAGAGTGAAACTTCCGGTATTTCCCTGGATATGGAAAGCTCTTCTGAGAAACAGCAGTTTACGTTAGGCACACCTGGCAGCGTAAAGCTGACCACCACCATGGAGGACGAAAACATTGATCTGTTTGGAAACCGCGTGAAAATCGCAGGCGGCGCAAACAATGCCCTCTTACGGTTCAGCCGGACACCTGGCAGCCTGTTTGTTCTGGTACCTGGTGGAAATAACCGGATTAACGTAGTAACCACTATGGCAGAGACCATCATCCGGACTGGAAATGGCAGTGATACCTTTATCCTTGGCGGAGCGGTGGACGATGAAGAAGACATGGAGTACACGTTTGATTACTCCGGTAAAAATGGAGGAGAGGCCCAGAGCGGCATGATGGGTGCAGGAAATCAGCATAAGCTGGATATTTCCACCGAGGGCGGAGAGAACACCTGGCATCTGTGGATGAGCGGCGCTCCGTTCTACCTGGAAGGCGGAACCGGCCATGATACCTTTATCCGCTACACCTTCACCATTACCGATAAGGATGGAAACACAAAAATCTTTGCAACTCCCCATTACAATATTTCAAGTAAGGGCGGAAATATCACAAAGATTGGATTCCCGTCATACGGAGGCAACAGACGGCCGGTTGTGAGCGGAACCCAGGGAACCTGGATCCTGACTGAGGCAGGAACCTGGCAGTTTGAAAAGCAGACCGGCGGACGCCAGACTGGCTGGATGTACCGGGGCGGCAAGTGGTGGTACTTCAACGAAGAAGGCATCATGCAGACTGGCTGGATTTTATCCGGCGGGCGCTGGTATTACCTGATTCCGGGCGAAGGATCCATGCTGACTGGATGGCAGCAGATTGACGGCGCATGGTATTATTTCGCACCGTATGATCACACGCAGTATCCGGCAGGAAGGATGTTCTGTCAGGAACAGACTCCGGATGGTTATTCTGTAGATGAGAATGGCCGGTGGATCGCATAACAGAAGCGGTAAAATGATGTGGCTGTCTGCACAATGTGTGAACGGCAGTCAAAGAAAAAGGGATTGCGCCCGCGCGGTGCGATCCCTTTTCTTGCATTTTACCCATAAATCAGGTATAATAATACATCAGGATAAAAGGAAGAACTAAGATCAAAGGAGAAAAAAAGGTGAAAAGAATTCTGGATCTGATCGCAGACGAAATGCAGTCTGCATTTACCGCCTGCGGCTACGATGCGTCCTACGCAAAGGTTGTATTATCCAACCGCCCGGACTTATGTGAGTACCAGTGCAACGGTGCTATGGCTGCAGCCAAGGCTTATAAAAAGAAACCCATCGACATTGCAAATGAGGTGGTAGAGAAGTTAAACGGCGACAACATGTTTTCCGAGATTAACGCCGTTATGCCGGGCTTCATCAACATCCGCTTAAATGCAGCTTATCTGGCTGATTACATGAACGGCATGGCAAAGGAAGAAAAGCTTGGTGTGGAGGAAGAAGGCCACGGCGAGACCATCATCGTGGACTACGGCGGAGCCAATGTGGCAAAACCGCTCCATGTCGGTCATCTGCGCTCTGCTGTCATCGGTGAGAGCGTAAAACGCATGGGCCGCTACTTAGGCTACAACATGATCGGCGATGTACATCTGGGCGACTGGGGCCTGCAGATGGGACTCATCATCGAGGAGCTGCGCGACCGTAAGCCGGATCTCGTTTATTTCGATGAAACCTATACCGGAGAGTATCCGTCCGAGCCGCCGTTTACCATCAGCGAGCTGGAGGACATCTACCCGACCGCAAGCGGCAAATCCAAGGTGGACGAGGCATTCAAGGAGCGTGCACAGACCGCAACCTTTAAGCTTCAGAAGGGCTATGCGCCGTATACTGCCATCTGGAAACACATCATGAAGGTTTCCCTGGCTGACTTAAAGAAGAACTACGGCAATCTGGACGTTCATTTTGAACTCTGGAAAGGAGAGAGCGACGCAGAGGAGTACATTCCGTGGCTGATCCAGGATCTGCAGGACAAGGGTCTGGCATACGAGAGCCAGGGTGCCCTGGTTGTAGACGTGACTGAGCCGACCGACTCCAAGGAGCTGCCGCCGTGTATCGTGCGCAAGTCCGATGGTGCTGCCCTTTACGCAACCTCTGATCTGGGAACCATTCTGGAGCGTGAGAAGGACTTCCAGCCGGTAAAATACATTTATGTTGCCGACAAACGTCAGGAACTTCACTTTAAGCAGGTCTTCCGCGTAGCAAAGAAGGCTGGTTATGTAAAACCGGAAACCCCGATGGTGCATATCGGTTTTGGTACCATGAACGGCAAGGACGGAAAACCGTTTAAGACCAGAGATGGCGGCGTTATGCGTCTGGAGCATCTCATTGCAGATATCAATGCAGCTGTTTATGACCGTATCATGGAAAACCGCAGCATGGATGAGGCTGAGGCGAAGGAGACCGCAAAGATCGTCGGCCTTGCAGCCTTAAAATATGGTGACTTATCCAATCAGGCAGCAAAGGATTACATTTTTGATATCGACCGCTTTATCTCCTTCGAGGGAAATACCGGTCCATATATCCTGTATACCATCGTCCGCATCAAATCCATTCTGGGCAAATACGAGGCACAGAATCCGGACGCAAAAGCAGACACTATTCTCCCGGCAGCCAGCGATGCGGAAAAAGCATTGATGCTGGAGCTGTCCAAATACAACGACGTGATGGAAAATGCATTCGCAGAGACTGCACCGCACAAGATCTGCCAGTACATCTTCGATCTGTCCAATGCCTTCAACAGCTTCTACCACGATACCCGTATCCTGGCAGAAGAGGACAAGGAGCGCCAGGCAAGCTGGATCGCGCTCATCACACTGGTAAAACGCGTGCTCGAGGCCTGCATCCAGGTACTCGGATTTGAGGCACCGTCTAGAATGTAACGTTACAGCAGTGACATGCAGAGGACAATGAATTCCGGAGGCGAGTGAACTTGCTCACAGAGCCTCTGGATTCGCTGGAATCTATAGGGCGAAGCCCGCGCAGCGAGATGGAGCGAAGCGGAATCGAGCTGGGGCATGTCAGCTCGGAAAAGTTGGTGAAGAAACTTCTGTTCACAAGAACGCGAGGAGGCATTATATGAAGATCATGGAGTCTGCCACCAGCACATTCTGGAAGGGAGAGCAGGGAATCCAGGCCTCCGTCCAGGATGGGGATCGGTTATACAAAGTAAATTTATATGTCAAGGGTAGTCAGGTTCGCGACTACTCTTGTTCTTGTGTGAATGGAAATTCCTACAAGGGCATGTGCGCACATGCAAAGCTTGTATGGGAACAATGGAAAAAAGAACAGGAGCTGCATTCCGGCCGCCCTGTCTCTACTTCACAGGAGATCCGCACCATGATCCGGGAGTATACCAACCGGGAAGTGGCAAAGATCATAGAGGATTCTGAGGAGACAGAGATCCGGCTGGTGCCGCGCCTGATGTTAAAAAACGGTTCTGCCAGTCTGGAATTTAAGCTGGGGCGGGATCGTTTTTATATTATCAAGGATCTGCTGGCATTTGCGGAGGCAGTGCGAACCGGAGCCAGTGTCTCTTACGGAAAACAGCTGACGTTTCACCACAGTCTGAATGCGTTTGCACAGGAGGACCGGGAGCTTTGTGCCCTGCTGTTAGAATTGGTGCAGGTTTATCAGGAACATTTCGAACAGTTCCGGAAGAGCTCGTTTGTGACGATGCAGGGTCTCCGCACCCTGAATTTAAACCGGGCAAACCGGGACCGCTTCTTTCAGCTTATGGAGGACCGGGAACTGGAAGTCGAATTTGGCGATGGAAGCCATGTCAATGTGAAGGTGCAGCAGGAATGCATGCGGCTGCCGGTCCAGATCTGCCGCGCAGGCCGTGACGGCATTGCCGTGTCAGTGGACCAGGAGCTGTTTGGAATTCCGGGAGAACGCGGCTGGTATGTAGGAGACCAGACCCGCCTTGTATGTCTGGATGAAATGGAATCCAGGGAGCTGGGGGTATTTTTAGAACAGGTTTTGAAGGATAAAAAGAGCCATACGTTAGATATTCAGGACCGGGACATTCCGTTGTTTTACGAGCGTGTCCTGCAAAAAATACTTCCCTATGCAGAATTGACGGTGAACGATGTGGACCTGGAAAGCTACCGCCCGAAAGAGTTGAAGGCGCAGTTCTCGTTCGACAGCACCGGCCCGGATGAGATCACCATGAAGCCACTGCTTTCGTACGGAGATTTTTCGTTCTCTCCATTAAATGACGATAAGGTTCCGCGGATCATCTGCCGCGATGTCCCGGCCGAATTTAAGATCAGCCAGGTGATCACAAAATATTTCCAGTACCGCGACGGCGAGTCGGAATTTCTGGTGATCCGGGGCGATGAAGACGCGTTGTACCGCCTGCTTTCGGAGGGCATGGAGGAGTTTATGTCCTTAGGTCAGGTGCTGGTGACGGATGCGGCGAGAAAAATCCGCGTGCTGCCGTCACCGCAGGTGAAGGTAGGGGTGCAGACCTCCGGAAGATGGCTGGAGCTGAACGTGGATGCGGAGGGCATGAGCCGGAGCGAGCTGCTTGATATCCTTGCCGGTTACGATCCGAAGAAGAAGTATTACCGCTTAAAGAGCGGAGAATTTTTAGACGTTGATGAAAACGGGCTGATGACGGTAGCCCGCATGACGGACAGTCTCGGGATTGGGCGGGAGGAATTGTTATCCGGTACCGTCAAAGTCCCGGTCTACCGGGCCCTTTATCTGGATTGTATGTTAAAAGAGGGCAACGGCATCACGTTTTACCGCGATAATCTGTTCCGCGCAGTTGTGCGCGGCATGAAGTCGGTGGAAGACAGTGATTATGTGGTCCCAGACTCGTTAAAGCAGGTGCTGCGCGGTTACCAGAAGACCGGCTACCGATGGCTGAAAACCCTGGATGTAAATGGGTTTGGCGGCATTCTGGCCGATGACATGGGACTTGGAAAAACCATCCAGATCATAACGCTTTTGCAGGCAGAGGCAAAAGAACGCCCGAACTCCCAGACTCTGATCGTATGTCCGGCTTCCCTGGTTTACAACTGGGAAAACGAATTAAAACGCTTCGCACCGGGACTGACCGTACAGACGGTAACCGGGACTGCGCCGGAGCGGGAGGAGATTCTGCGGCAGGCGGCTGAAGTGAAAGCGGAAGCCAAGAAACAGGCTGCAAAATCTGCAGAAGCAAATTCCATGGAACCTGTCACGAAATCTGTCGGGGACAATTTGGAATCTATTCAAAAGGATATGGAATCTGTTCAAGACAGTTTGAAATCAGGAAAGGAAAATCTGAGAGTGGCATCAGATCAGGAATCCGTGACAGTAATCCGGCACCCTCAGATTTTAATTACTTCATATGACCTTCTAAAAAGGGACATCGCATTTTACGAGCCGTTCCAGTTCCGTTTTCAGGTGATCGATGAGGCGCAGTACATCAAGAATCCGCTGACGCAGAGCGCCAAGTCCGTGAAGCTGATCAAAGCGCAGACGCGGTATGCCCTGACCGGTACTCCGATTGAGAACCGGCTGTCTGAGCTCTGGAGTATTTTCGATTACCTAATGCCGGGATTTTTATTTACCTATTCCCGGTTCCGCAAGCAGTTCGAGACTCCGATCACCAAAGATGGAGACGGGCGCGCGCTGGAGAATCTGCGCCGTCTTTCCGCTCCGTTTGTGCTTCGCCGGTTAAAGAAGGATGTGTTAAAGGATCTTCCGGACAAGTTAGAGACGGTTGTATACTCTATGGCGGAAGAAGAACAGAAGCAGCTGTATACAGCACACGCTCTGGCACTAAAAGAAGAACTGGAGCAGATGAGCGGCGATACCTATGGAAGCGAGCACATCCAGGTATTGGCAGAGCTGACCAAGCTGCGTCAGATCTGCTGCGACCCGTCCTTATGCTTCGACCGCTACAAAGGCGGTTCGGCAAAGCTCGATACCTGTATGGAACTGATCACAGGCGGTATCGCAGGTGGACACAAGATCCTCTTATTCTCCCAGTTTACTTCCATGTTAGAACTAATCGGAGCGCGCTTAAAGAAAGAGGGAATCGCTTTCCATGAACTGACGGGAGCAACGCCGAAGGAAGAGCGCATCCGCATGGCCGGGGCCTTCCAGACTGACGATACGCCGGTGTTTCTCATTTCCTTAAAGGCCGGAGGAACCGGACTGAACTTAACCGCTGCCGATGTTGTCATCCACTACGATCCGTGGTGGAATGTAGCAGCCCAGAACCAGGCAACCGACCGCGCACACCGCATCGGCCAGGAAAAACAGGTATCCGTATTTAAGCTGATCATGAAAGATACCGTAGAGGAAAATATCTTAAAGCTTCAGGAACAGAAGCGGGATCTGGCCGACCAGATCATATCCGGAGAGCAGGTGTCCATCGGAAGCCTCAGCAAAGAAGAACTGCTGAAAATCCTGTCTCCACAGTAAATAAACAATATCGTACAGTAAACACAAATGGGCCGGAAGGTTTCGTACCCGCCGAATGGCGG